>Ga0115551_1000754_pt1 | contig 21294 bp, 22 predicted proteins | sample COGITO_mtgs_1103_FD_87179 | JGI IMG/M metagenome (GOLD analysis project Ga0115551, IMG submission 87179) | Pelagic marine microbial communities from North Sea - COGITO_mtgs_110321 | ecosystem: Environmental > Aquatic > Marine > Epipelagic | place: Germany:Helgoland, sampling site Kabeltonne... | reverse complement strand
TAGTACCAATACTTCCAACTGTTGTTCCGTCTTTAGTGAATACAGCAATATCGCCATCATCAGTAAGCCTGTTTAAAGACAAAGCACTTGATGCGTTTCTAGTAAATGTAGCAATAGATTGTCCAGTTGAAGGGTTGCCTCTTAGACTTATACCTTCTACGCTGTAAGTGTCAGCAGTCTTACCAACTAACATATTTCCAGAGCTATTGATTCTGGCTCTCTCGCTGCCACCAATAAACCATTTATGGTCAGTAACACCATTTGCATCTTTTGCCATCTGATAATCAGTAGAAACAAAAGTTCCGTCTGATTGACGAGTGTTAAAGTTTACTGTTCCACCTGAATTTTGTATTTCAGTTTTATTAAATGTTGAAGTTGCATCTGTGTCTTGTATGGTTAATACAGGGCTCGTTGATGCAATGTGTAAAAGTGAACTTGGCGAAGTCGTTCCGATACCTACAGATGATGCAAGGATATTGCTTGAATACAAGTTACCAAAACGATATGAGCTATTACCTAAATTTGTTTGGTTATCTACTAACGCTGCATTTCTGCGTGGCAATATATCATTACCAAATTCTAAACCAGTATGGTCTGTTGCTTTGCTTTCAATGACTAGATTGTTAGTATTAGCAACACCAATACTTCCAACTGTTGTGCCACTTTTACGAAACTCAACAATGTCGCCATCGGTGCTTAGCTTGTTAAAGTAAGCTGCAACACCAGTGCTAGCAACTTGAATGTTGTTTGCACCAGCAATACGAACACCTTGAGTTGTGCCTGTGTGGTTTGCAACATCAATACTAGTTGTACCAACCAACAAGTTTCCAGAGCTATCGATTCTGGCTCTCTCGCTGCCATTATTAAACAACCTAAAGCTACCAGCTCCGTTATTTTTTATAATGCCATCTGTTCCTGAAGTAGCTATCTGCATAGAATTATCTAATGCAGTAAAGTTTACTGCTACAGAGTTATCGCCACTTTGAAAGTTTGCAACTGTATCAGTGGTAGCATGGTAAACATGTAAAGGTGTTGTTGGCGAATCGTTTCCGATTCCTACGTTTCCATCACCTCTAACCACCATAAGAGGAGTAGAAGCAGCATAAGCACCAAAGGCAAAAGCAGAAGTACCAGTATGTGCAGTCTTAGCTATTAAGCCAAAACCATTGGTTGAGTTTGTGTTTTCAACTTTTGCTGCATAACCTCCAGCAACGCTTCCAGTAACGTGTAGCAGATGAGATGGCGAGGTCGTTCCAATACCTACGTTGCCAAGATGATTAATTCTCAAACGTGAAGTGCCATCATTGCTTATATCAAAAGAATTAGTTGAGCCATAAGGTCTGCCTATGAAAAAATCTTCGTTATCAGATTCATCGTAAATAGTAAAACCTGCTTTTCTATAAAAAGGAGCTTTTACAGAAACACCTGCAATAAGACTGCTTAAACTGTTGTTTGTGCCTTCAACTAAAAGCTCTGAACCAGTTTGTGAAATGTGTAAGTTTTTAGTTGGCGAAGTCGTTCCGATACCCAAAGACTCAGCACTCGCATCCCAAAACAATGCTTGGCTAGTTCCTGTATCTTCGTAGAAGGAGATGTCTCCATTAGATGATATCTTTAATCTGTCTTTGTCAACTCCAGCAGCAGCAGTTCTGAAAAGCATATTTGCAGCACCATCTGGAGAATCTGCTGTTAATACTGCTTGAGTAGCACCTTGTTGAATGGTGAAAAAATCAGTAGTGCCATCATCGTTAAGGCGAAGAACTCCAGAGTCATTAATAGTCAAACCATCTGTTACTGCTGTACCTGTTACGTCTATGCCATCTGTTTTAGTGGCTAACTTAGTAGAATTATCATACTTTAATCTAGCTTCACCATCTTGGATAAACTGTGCAGAAATCTCCGTACCTGCTGCATTCATTATTCTTACATCATCACTTAGTATTCTAAGTGTGCCTGTACCAGCATCTTTTATATAACTATCAGAACCATCATGATAAATCTGTAGGTCTGAACCTGCTCCAAATTTAGCTATTCCGTTATCAGGTAAAGTAATATGTGATGCAAAATCTACTTGTGTTGAATCTCTTGGAATACTGATTGCTGTATTTTTAGTTCCATTGGTTACACCACCAATTAAAACTTTTGTATTAGTATCATCAAAACTGAAATGTGCACCATAAGCTGTAGCACTGGGGTCAATTATATTTAAACCAAAAACTGTAGAAGTTTCGCCTTTAATATCTATACCATCACTAGCAGTGGATAGCTTGGTTGCAGTTTCATGTTTTATGCTTACCCTTCCACCAGTGCCTAAATCAATCAAATCAATAAAACTATTTCCCCCAGCATCTGCTAAGTAAATATTTGTTCCACGAAGATTTAAACTACCTGTTCCAACGTCTGTTACAAAACTATTAGCCCCAGTGTGATAAATCTGTAGGTCTGAGCCTGCTCCAAAGATGGCTTTATCATCATCACCAAAGTTAATATCGCCTGTAGTTGTTAGACCTGTAAGAGTGCCAACACTTGTAATATTGGGCTGTGCTGCTGTTTGTATCGTTCCTGTTAAATCGCCAGTAATATTACCTTCAATGTTGGCAACCAAAGTTCCAAGTGAAGCCAAAGTAATATTGCCTGTTGATGTGCCGTCTGCTGTCGTTAATCCTAGTGTAAATTTATCTACTGACTCATCCCACATAAAGATGCCATTATCTTGATTACCCCTGTTAATCAACATACCAGAATCATTTACTGGGCTGCCTGTTAGTCCTGCATTAAGCTGGAATAAGTTATCTTCTATGTCTAAGTTTGTGGTGTCTAATGATGTTAGTGTTCCATTAACAGTCAAATTTCCTGCAACTGTTAAGCTATCTGCTATTTGCACATCGTCTGGCAAAGTTAAAGTTACATCAGCAGATTCACTGCCTGAGCCTGAAACTGTAATCTTATTAGCAGTTCCTGTAATGGTTTGAATGTAATTGCCTGTAGTATCTGTTCCTAAGGCAACGCTGTTAATACTTACGCTACCAGCTATAACACCCAAAGCATCCACAAATGATTTAGTAACTCTAGCATCGATAGCAGAGTTAGCTCTTGTGTCTGTGTAATATAAATTAGTATTTTCTGTTAAATCGTTGGTTGTCTTGTTGCCAAAAGCAGAATCAAATCTAGCCTGTGTATAGTAGAGGTTAGAGCCTTCTGTTAAATTGTCAGTGTCTTTGCTGGCAAGCCTTGTATCAAATCTAGCATCTGTGTAATAGAGATTAGTATTCTCTGGAACAATAGAAGTATCTAATGTTGATGTTGATGATTGATTAGAACCATTGCCTATAAATATTTTGCCATCATCTAAGTTAGGTGTTGCATTTGATCTACCAGCACCACCAGCTTTAATTGAACCAGCAGAAGCATGACTTCTTTGAACCTTACCAATGTTTTGTATTTGTGAGCTTTCGCCTGTTGGTGCTGTAGTTGTGTATGCACCTGCTGTAGTTGAAACATAAAGTATCTGTCCAACAGAAACATTTGATGTGTCTAGTCCTGAGATAGTTCCAAAAGTAATAACTTCAACAGAAGCATTATCATTGGCATCAGCAGAAGCAAAACCAAAAGCAGGCATCTTAGATGCATCATCGGCTTTTGCTTGTGCAACTGTGGGGCTATTTCCAGAGACTCCAGAAATATAAACTACATCCCCTTTTGATAAAGCACCATCGGCTTTAGCTGCAAATCTAACAGCACCTTTAATATCACCAATAAATTGATCGGATGCAGTTACAGTATTAAATGTAACATCACTGGTTACAGCAACAGCCTGACCAATAGCAACAACTGGTGTAGAGCTTTCGCCTGTTCCACCTGTTATTGTTACGCCAGTGCCACCAGATATGCTCTCAACATAATCGCCAGTGGTATCAGTTCCAAGAACAATAGAATTAATCTGAACAACTGTAGAAATATCTACATTAGCACTGCCATCAAAAGAAACTGAACCAACAACATCTCCTGATAGAGATATAGTTCTTGCTGTTTCTAATGTAGTTGCTGTGTCAGCATTACCTGTTAGGTCTCCAGTAACATTACCTGTAACATTGCCAGTTAAATTGCCTGTTACATCGCCTGTTAGATTGCCTGTAAATACATTGGATGAGCTAATGCTTACGCCAAAAGTAATCCAAGCATTATTAGCAGCGTTTCTTATTTTTAATACGCTGTTTGCTGTATCTACCCATAACTGATGGGCAAAAGTAGTTGAAGGCTCGGTAGCCCCTGAATTAACTGTAGCAATAGCTGCTAGAGCGTTGTTTAAATCAGCTCTGAAGTCAGCTCCACTTTGGTTAGCTAAATTATAATCGTGTTGTGCCATTAATTTACCTCTGTCCTATTGTATATTTAATCTGGTTGAGTTGGAAACACTACATCATCAAAATTATCAGAATCTGTGTATTGTGATGGTAAGTCTCTTAATGCTTGTCTATAAGTAGACCATTCTGTTTTTTTTGCATCTGATAATGGGCTATCAACAACAACAGTCCAATCAGAATCTTGTAATAAATACAATCTTTTATTCCTTATCTTCTGTGTTGTTGTTAAAGGATTTTCTGGTGTTGGGGCGTATATAGTAGTCATTATTGTTTGTTTAATTTTAAGGCTGATATTCTAGTACTAAAACCACCCACATCAGGCGTTGTATTGTCTTGTATAACTTGTCCCTGCATAGCAACAGTATAAGAAGTATTGGCAGATAAACTTACCTTTCCACCCAAAATAATTGGCTGAATAGCATTACCTCCAACTGGTGAACTATAGTCTGCAATAACAGTTGATCCAATAATAATTCTTGACTCTAATTGGGTTAAACTATTAAAAACACCACCAACCATACAATTAGCAACCACTTGATAATCACCTGCTTCTGCTGTTGTAAATGTTGCTGTAATAATATTGTTAAAATTGTCTGAAAATCTACCATCTCCAAATCCACTAGTTCCAGAAGCACCATTAACCACCATAGCACCAACAGCTCTTGTTCCAATCTCAGCTATGCTAACCCCACCACTAGATATTTTTAAACCACTTCCAGAGCCTGTTAGTGTGCTGCCATCTAAATTAAGCCTCAGAGCACTCAAAGTTCCAACAGTAATATTATCTGCTGTTAAATTTGTTACATCAACATTGCTGGCATTCAAAGTTCCAGTAGTAATGTCATTAGCAGAGATAGTTCCAAAAACACCTGATGCTGATGTTAATGCTCCAGATTGAATATCTGAAGCAACAATTGTACCAGCCAAAATTTCAGCACTGGTAATTGTATTTGTCGCAATTTGTGTGGCTGTAATTGTATTAGATGCAATGTCTGATGCAGTAATTGTATTAGCTACAATTTTTGCAGAAGTAATTGAATTTGCTGAAATTTTATCTGCTGTTACAGCGTTTGTTGCTAATTTATTTTCCGTAATAGCACCTGCTGCAATAACATCACCCTGAATTGCATCAACTGCCAGCTTTGCATTTGTTACTGCATCATCAGCCAACTTGACTGAGCTTACAGCATCGTTAAGAATTTTGTTTGTTGTTACAGCATTATCTGCAAGCTTAGCTGCAAGCACAGCACCATCTCTTAAATCAACGCTAACAACTGGTTCATCTCCAACGCTAAAAGTTAATGTCGCTGGGTCTGACTCAACATTAAGGGTGTTGATAGAGCTAACACTGGCAACATAATTAGAGCCAACAGGTAAAAAGTTAAGATCACAAAACTCAGTATCAACAATTTTATTCATAAGCTCGTTACTGGAGCTATCTACTATATTTACCCTGTACTGATGATCTGGAAAGTCTGTTGGTTCGTTCCAAGATAAGAATGGTCTACCTGTTGAGCTAGAATCAGTATCAGTAAAAGATAGTCCTGTTGGTGCTTTTACAGCAAAAGCTGAGGGCAAATTAGATAGCTCCTCTACTGGCTCTTGTGGTGGCACTTCCCATGTATAAACGTCAAAGTATTCTATTAAACTGACTGCAACTAAACCATTTGGCTCAAGCTCTAAAGCTTCTACTCTGCAAATTTTTCCATTGAAACCTAAACCAGTATAAGTTACATCGACAATATCTCCTACGTTAAGCTTATACATCTCAGGAGTTCCAACAAATCTAAATGAGGTTTGATTCCTGCTTCTGGTTAATATAGCTTTTGCCATGTTGTAGGCAATATAAGGATCAGAGACATAAGGAAATTCAGCTTTAACTTCTAAAACCTCACCACCATCATCAGAAGTATAGTTAGGCGATGCATCATGTAAAACTGTTGCTGTGTCTAATTCATATTTTTTGTTAGCGTTAAAAAATTCGACAATAACCTTATTTGCCTTTTTATCTTTATTGCCATAATCAACAGATATGCCTGAATCAGAAATAATGTGATCATCGGTAATACTAAAACTAGATGAGCCTGTATCTTCAATAGAGAGCTCATACTTACCATCTATATAAAGAAATATACCTCGCATATTAGCAAGCAACTCTTTAGCATTATCCATAACATTCTTATTGGCATCTAAGTAACCATTGCAATGAAATCTTTTAACCTTTAGTAAAGACGTGCCACTTTGAGAAGAGTAATCAGAGCCTAGAATATTATTAATATATACTGAATATTGAGCCTGTGCATTGTAAAACTCTGTTCTCTGTACATCTTTTATCTCAGCACCATCTAAAACAAGATTACCAGAACCATCCTCTAAATCTATCTTCTCGCCAATTTTGTTTTGCCACCAAATAGAATTTGCACCAGTTCCAGTGATATTAATAAAATCATTACCAGATGTTCCTGTCCATGTAACGCTTTGTGCAGTGCCATTGAAATAGGGCTGATCAACCAAAGTATCACAGACATTAGCAGCAGAGCTAAATGTAGTCATATTGATTTGAGACTGAGTTAAACCTTTGCCATATTCGTCATTGGTTATGAAATCAAGAAAGCATAAAGCTGGATTGTCTGAGTGCTCATAGGTAGATACAGTTCCAAATGTTTGATTTGTGTCTCTGGGATCAAAAACTTTTTTTCCTCTAACTTGTACTGTTAGCTGTGGCACTCCTCGCCATATTCCTTCTTTATCATAACCAAACGATGCTCCAATGTAACAAATTCCATCCAGCCTATGTGCTGAAGTCCAATTAGGCATAGATGCAACAAGCATAGGGTCTGCTGTTTGTGATGCAGCCCCATGATGCAAATTAAAAACATATCTATATCTTGATGTTGGGCTTGTTCCAAATCCACCAGCCCCAGCATCTATACCAGTTCCATTTTGCGAAACTGTATTCAAAGAGCCTGAGCCAGAAGATATTTTATCTGAACCAATATAACCACCATCTCTAAATCTTGCAGAATCGGTTAATGGGTTGCCATCAAGCTCAATTGTTGTGCCTAAAATCTCATCACACTCGCCAACTGACAAAGCATAAACCACATACATATCTCTAGAATCGTTATCACTGACATCCATGTAAATAATTTGTGCTCCAACCCTTCTTGTTCCATAGATGACTGGTATCTTTCCACCCATAGAGGTTTTGTTTGCCAGTATGTCTTGACCCTTAGCAAGCATCTGTTTTGCTTGTAAGAAACCCTTAACACCAACAGCAAATGTTGCTGCTTGCATTGTAAATTGAAACGGATTTGCTTTAGCATAAGTAACAACTGCTTTTCCAACGTCAAGAAAAAATTTACCAACTGCTGACCAAAAACCCATTACATTCCCCACCTAACATCTTCTTTAACCTGACCAGCAAACTCCATACCCCTATCACCAGAGCTAAATGATTGCTGGGATTCATCAGAATAATGCCTGCCCTTTGTTAAATTCCAATTAGCCCAATGAGAAGCTACTATTAAAGATAGGGTCGAGCTATCTATTGTTTCTTGTATTGATACGCTTCTTATTTGACCAGTAAAATAATTAATAGCACCAACAATTGTTTCATCTGAATTAAAATAAGCTAAATATATTTCTACCTCTTTATCTGTAAAAGAACCATCTTGTACTAATGATCTGACCTGATCTGTAATGTTTGAAAATCCAATCGTTAATTCATTTACTTCTAGTTGTCCTGTTTCAATAATTGAGTCAACTGTAAGAAAAGAGCCACCAGCTTCATAGTTATTAGAATCATAAGTAACATCAGAATACCAATCAGTGAGCCTAATGGTTGATGATAGATTTAACTCAACCAGAAAAGCTGTTTTAGTTGCTGTGGATGATACTTGTGTTTGTAAAGCAGCAGATAGACTTCTAGGCATTAGGTAATAACCTCTCTAACGTCAAATGAAATACTGTAAAAACCACTAGCATCAGTTGAATACATGATTTCATTGTTTTCAAGATATACAGTAAAGCTAGGTTTGTTTACAGTAACAGCTTCATTATCTGCAAGAGATGCTACTAAATTTGGAGATATGGTTACTGTGGCTGCTCCACCTGATGCATTAGCATCTTCAGATACCATGTACACCTTAGAATGATTGGCAAACTTAATATAATCTCCAGCTTTTAATGCTCCTGTGGTTTGTGAAAAACCATCCATTGCTATGGTGTTATCACCAGATGTATGAGCTCCATTAACAACTATATCTGTTTCTGATTTGCTTGCACCTAAATTGTCTAATGGTGCTTGAATAGTAAAGTCCTCAAAAGAACCTTTTTGCTTTTGTAAAAATGCAAATATCTCTTGAGACTTTTCTTGTTGTAATGGTGGCATTGCCACTGTAAAAGAAAAATATTGAGCTCCTATTTGTCTTACTTGTTTTTTACCAGATAAAGTCTGGTTCAAAAGCGTTGGTCTGTTATCTTTAAAATTTAAAGTTCTAAAGTTGGGGTCTGTTGGAAATTGACCAGACATTTATACAACCCCCATTTTGCCTTGATTATTCATGGCATTGTTTATGATTGATGTTATCAACCCTTTTCTTGATGCTAGTAACTGATCAAAGCCAGCAGCATCTACTGTTGATATATTGAAGTTCACTGTAGTTCCCATGCCTTGTCCTTTTGTATGGTCAACAACAGTTTCATTTGGATGTAATATAGCTGGGAATCCACCCTTACCATCTACGCCACCAGCTCTAGCACCCATGCCAGTATATCCACCACCATCAAAGCTAAATTTAGAGAAGAATGATGAGAACGTGCCTTTGAGTGGACTTATTATCATTTCCTGTATAGCAATTCTCAAAAGCTGTTCAACTACATAATCAGCAAAATCTTTAAAGCCAGATTTTCCTGTTTTCAAAGTGTTAATTATTGAATCTTCAAATTTTTTCATTGATGTGGTTGCAGCCTTACCTAATCTTTCTTCTATTGTTCCTAAAGAACTTATGTAACCATCTAAAGCAGCTTGCACTGCATTTTGTTCGCCATCTTCACCCTGATTCATTAAAGCCCTTATTCTTTTACCAACCCTGCTACTTAAATCCATAAGTTCTTTGAGTTGCATGCTTAACATCTCAATATTGGCATTTGGTTGATTCATTTGTTGCATGATTTCAGCCATGTCGGTTGATAGCTGCCCCATCTTGACTCTTAGCTCAGTTAAGTTCTTGGTTGTTACTTCAAAATCTAGCACTCCAACTTTTTCAGCAAGCTCCAAAGTCATTCCTAAAATACCAATAAATTTATCTCTTATTGGAGTTAGAACCTGCCTATTCAATTTGTTCATGGTGTCATTAAACTTCTCAGCATTTCTAATGCTTTCTTCACTAAATATACCAGTGGCTGCTTCAGCCATATCTTGCATTGCAGCAGTACCTTCTTTAGCCATAACTGTGTTTTTAACACCAGCTCTACCAAAAACATCTGAAAAATATGCTGCTTTTTTATTTGCTTCTGCAACACTATCTGTGGCTCTGAAGAAATCTAAGAATAACTCTTCAGTGGTTTTCATTTTTCCATCTGATCGAGTCAATGAAACACCAAGAGCTTCTAAAGCCATTTTTGCTTCGCCCACTCCAGTTGCAGCTTCACCAGTCATCTTGGCAAATACTGTCATAGACTTGTTAAATTCTTCTGTGCTTAGACCTGCTTGCTGTGCAACAAATTGATATCTTTGCAAGAATTCTACACTTACACCAATTGAATCAGCAGTTTTAGCGATAGCATCTGCAACCTCTAAAGACTCTCTTCCAAATTGCACAAGCTGTCTAACAGCAAAAACGCCAGCAAAAGCACCAGCTAATTTTTTCATAGCTGACTGTGTACTGTTAATGTTTTTATTTACAGAATTAAATGCACCTTTAGTTTGATCCGATGCTTTAACTCTTAATTTATAATCAGTTGCCATTTTTTATTTGCCTATTCTTTTCTTCCAAGTATGCCATCCATCCTGTAAATTCGGATAAGGTCATCTTTTCCTCTAGCTCCTGTAATGTGCAATGCAACATTTCAGCAAGATAGTATCTAGCAAATAAGTCCTTATCCTCTGTTACTTTTTTGCTTGTTCTTCTACGCTTGGGGTTGACATAATTTCTAATGCAACCCTTGCAAGAACATCTTTATCCACACCATGCATCATAGTGTGCTTGTCTGATAGGTCAAAAACTTTTTCTCCATCAGAATCTAAGGCTTTATATATTAAGCAATAAGCCATCAACGCCACATCATCATCTTTTGCAAGCTTCTGCAATTTAGACATCTCTGCTAATGTTAATGGCTTTGCATATATTTTAAGAACCTTCTCTCCATCACTCCACTCAGGTATTTCAATCTCTTTGATTTCCAAAGAATCGAAATGAGCTTTAGCCTTATCTATTACGCTCATTTTTATACAGTGCTAGCTGTTAAAGCACCATTGCCTTGAACTGAAATACTAGCTTCAACCAAACCATCAAATGATGCAGTTCTTGAAACACCAGTTACAATAGCTGAACCACTGTAATAAGTATCGCCAGAAGCATCGCCTTCAGGATAAACATTCAAAGTTACCTCTGATCCAATGCTTAAAGCACCTTGACCTGATGTATCAGTTTCATCCCAAAACACCTCTAAACTTCCTGAGAAGTTTGTTAATGATGGTTTATAAGTTCTAGCAGAATCACCCATTGAAGTATCTTCTAAAGTATCAGCAGATTCTTCGATTGAGTAAGACCTTATTTCGGCGATTTGATTTGAGCCAACTTTTACAGTCCCCTCACTTCCTTTATGTGTTGCCATTTTCTACCTCGTCTTTCGACTTTTCTTTAGAAGAAGATTTAGGTTTATCTTTCGATGGGGCTGCTTCTTCTTTCCAACCCTTATTCAATAATGACTCAACCTTAGAAGGGTGAGCATCTATAGAAACTTTTCCGTCTGGACTAATCATTTTCATAATTGTCTCCTTTAAACTGCTACGTCAGGTGCGTTTTCCTTGACATAGTAGTTTGTTAAAAATGTAAGAGAGACATAGCCTAATGGCTTTTCTCCCTCGCTGTTAAACTCTATCTCTGTGGATTCTAAATAAGTATCTTTAGCCAATCCATCAAGAGTTCTGTCAGCAGCTATTGCTGCTTCAACTTCTTTGCTTATTGTATCAATAGTATCATCAAAGTTGCTAGTAGCTTTGGCATAACCTTCTACTACAACTGAGAGCTCTCTGCTCATAAGTCTTTGTGTTCCTATAACGATAGGCTCAGATGTTTCTGATTTTGTGTAAATGATTAACGCTGGCAAAGAAGCATTTTCTAATGGATAAACTCTGGATTCAAAAACATTAGAACCAGTAGTTGTTAGTCCATTTAGAGTTGTGCCAAATTTTTCTCTGATTTGTTGTCTAATATGGTTTGCCATTATATTTCCTCAAGCATCAAAGCAGAGAAACCAGTTCTATCTGCTTGTATATTAACAACTGTATAATTTTGAGCTGCTTTTAATGTATTGCCATCAACATCTTTAATGGCTGCAACAGCTAATGTATTTCCAAATGATATATTTGGAACATCTATGGTTCTGCAATAAGCTATGGGCTTTAGTGCTTCCACGCCTATACCTTCTTCTTGCTCAACATATTCATTATTAAGAATTATTCTTATTGTTGAATCAGTACCATTATTTGTGTAAACAGCAGATACGCCATGACCATAATCTATATCTAGGTATGAGATCATATCTTCTTCTGTTTCCATGCGATATTGAGACATTATTCTTCCTCTAATACCAGTGATACTAAACCTGTGTTATCAGGCTCAACTGTTCTAACAACAAAAGAAGTTTCAGGTTTTAAAACACTGCCACGATTAGTTGTAATTGCATTAACTATTAATCTATCTTCTTGCGATATATAAGGAGCATCAGTTGCTTTAATAATTGCTCTGGGTTGATACCCAGCAACAGGAACTGTGCCACCCTCTATATTGAAATATTCTTGATCTATGATGATATTAATATTGGTTGTATTTCCAGAATCGATATCGAACCAAGTGTCAATGAGACCAACCCTTTGATCCCATAATGATTGTTGCACCTCGAAGAATGTAGCAGTAACTCCATGACCTGTGTTGATGTCTACATAGGAGTTAAAATCTGCTGCACTCTCGATGGGCATGATTTATTTTTTAGCTCTTTTCTTTGGAGCTTTAACCTCTGATGTCTCCAAACCAACGCTTCTATCAGCTTGTTTAGCTTTTGGTTTTTCAACATGAATTTCTGCTTTGCCATAGCCACATAATGAATGACCTATGACCTCATCAAGCTCTACTACATCGCCAGCATGAACCTTTGATCCATTGGCAACTGTGTCTTGTAAAATTTTATATTTTTTCATAATTAAGGTGGTGGGGTTGCCCCCACCATTCCATTTAAGCATCAGCTAATTAGTCAGATGACTTACAGAAACTAACAGCATGACGAACTGCTACGTCTACAGTTTGTAGAGCAATAATTCTCACGCCACCTGCTTTTGAAAGTGCATAAGGATCAACAGTAATGTCTAATCCACCATACATTCCAATTAACAAGTCAGCAAAGTTTCCAAAGTAGAAATCACCTGAAGTTACTTGATTACTTCTGATAACATTGTAGCCATTCATTCTTCCATCAGGCTCAACAACAAACATTCCAGAACCTGTGTCCTTGCTAGTTGTTTTCAATGTTCCATAGTCTGCTGGCTTACAAATGTAAGACAATGAACCAGACAATGCATTATCAGCAGCAACAGCACTTTCCATAGCTATAACCTCAGCAAAAGTTGGGCTAGCAGCAGCAAATGTTGTTGTGTTGATTCCAGAAGTATTAGCAATACCAGTTGGTTGACCACTTGATCCTGAACCAGCCAAAGCACCTAAATCAATTGCCAAAGCAATAGATTGTGTAAGGTCATCTCTGATTAAGTTTTCAATATCTAATGAAGATTGTTGAAGCATTAATCTTGAAGCATCAGTGTGAGCACCAATAACTTTAGGAGACATGGTTACTGATCCTGAAGTGAATTCAGACTCAGCAGAGTCTCCACCTTCAGTAGCAATCCAGCCAGCAGAAGCAGCAGCAGTTTTCTTAGGAATAACTACGTTGCCTTGTAATCCACGAAGCATAGTTGCACCAGCTTGCATTACAGAAGAAGAGTTTCTTAGAACGTCTATGAAATCTCCACCTTTGTAATCTTCAGCGATAAGAGTAGAGTCATCACTTGTGTTCAGGTCTCTAGTCCAGTTACGAAGAACGTCAGCAGGAAGCATAATTCCTTGTGCTACTTTGCCATGTTCTCTAGCAGCTTGCTCTGAACATTCGAATTCGAATTCAGCAGCTCGCTGTGCATTTCTGTCAGAAGGATTAGCAAGAGCGTTAATAGCTTTTACTAAACTAAATCTTCTAACTTCTTTTGGTGTCATTCCGATTTCTGAAGGAGTTTCAAGTGGAGTATTGTTAGAAATGTTTTCCAATAATATTCCTCTGAACTCTTCAACAGATGCACCTTCTTGAATAGCCTTGTCAGCTAGGTCTCTTTTATTGTGCTTTACAGCAAGATCAATGATCTCTTTTGAATTTCTTTTGAATTCAGCTTTTGCTTCTTCAGCACTTTGAGCTCTAACTTCATCAAGGTTAATCTCATTTTTAACTTCTTCAGTCATTTTAATTACCTCTATTTGAGTTTTAGTTTGTTTATTTTTAGAACGCCCAACGCCTACAAGTCTGGATTGATCAGCAGGCACGCTAACAGAAGAAACTTCCATTGGAGTCCAATTTGCTTTGTAATAATCCTCGCCATCACGTTGTATACGCTCCAGTTTATCTATTCTGTAGCCTACAGAGATATTCATGCGAATACCATCTTTGACATCTTCATATACTTCTCGAGCTAGTTCGCTTTTTCCAAAGCGTACAACAGCAGTTGTCCTTTTTGCTGTCTCGTCAAGTTTGAATTCTTCAATTACACCTATTTGCTTGGTCATATCGTGATCAAGGAGCAGTGGTGCTCGCCCAGATGCTATAAACTCCATGTTTATATCACCTTCAGAATGTCCCAGCACTTCCATGCCAAAACTTCTTTCAACAGGTTCTTCAGAAGAAACGCCAACTCGGACTCTACGATTTTCTTCATCAACATAAGAAGCTCTGGAAAGATCAATAGTCCTATATTTCATAGGCATATGTACAACCTTTCTTTCTTCCTCATCCTGATCAATCATAGAAACTTCCTCAGCCATTTCTACTTCTTCACCTTCTTCTACATCCTCATGTTTCTCAAACTCAACGATAACAGAGTTATCAGTTTCAGAAACGCTGAGGATATGTCTATCTTCTTTTAACATAGTTTTCTCCTCAGTATTTTCTACTGGATGTACTTCCAATTCATTTGAATTGAAATCGTTAAAATCCCTTATGGGATTAATCTTGGTTAATGTGCTGAACTTATGACCTACTTCAGTGTCAGTAGGTTCACCACTTCTATAAATTTGTATTAATGCAGCAGGATCATCTGGAGTTCCAGTAATTGTTAGCTCACTATTTGAAATATTGATCTTGCCATCTCTTTCGATCTTTATGATCTTTCCTCTAGCTCTGCCACCAGCACTATCCCAGCTTACAAAATCTCCTAAACTTAATGCATCTGGAGCTGCTCTATCATCTTCTTTTTTCATTTGTTCCACCAATCTTTTTGACCAACTATAACCTGCATCTCCACCCCAGAGAGCCCATGCAATTCTGCCATTACTAGGGTAGCCATCTTCGCCAGCACTAAAGCCTTCTGCTTGTTTGTCTACCTCATGTCTTGAAAAAAAGCTGTACATTCTTTTAATAGTCTCATCTGATAAATTTTCACCAGCCACTATTTGTCTTGCTCTTACAGCACCAATTCTAGTTCCACCTCTACCAAATTCTTCACGCCAGTCTAAGCCCTTTTGAGCTTCTGACTTCATGCCTGCATTTGGTCTAGCCATCTTCGTCATCTCCACCCTGTATCTTCGCTTCAACAGGTAGTTTCTGACCAAATGGCTGATAAGCTAATTCAATATCATACTGTTTAGCTAACTCAATTTCTTTTTGATGTTGCTCAAACAGTTCTTCAGTATCTCTGCCATAAGATGCAGAAATGTCTGAGTATGTAAGTGTTCCATTTTGTAAACCAATAACATTAGCTTGCATTTCTTTTAGTGGATCAATCCATGCGAATGATCTTGGAATGTAATTTACTGATCTAGCAAACTTGTCAAATTTGCCCATTGGTAAATTAATGTAACCACTAGAAATAGCCATCTCCAACCATGATTGGAATACTGGGTTTACAAAATGCTCAATTACAAATTGTTGATATATCTGATACATACTTCTATCTTCTAAAGCACCTTGTCTAATAGAAGAATAATTAACAGAAGTTAAATCGTTTGATAGTGAGTGATATGAAATGTTTAATCCTGATGCAATGCTTCTAAGTACGCTTGTGGTAAAAGAATCAAATGCAGATGTAGGATGAGTAGGATCAAATGCTTTGAAGTCCATGCCTGATGGTAGTTGTTCAAAAACTCCTGCTTGAGCGTTCATTGTTGGGTTGAATGTATCTTCATATTCACCATCACCAACATAACCATCGCCATCTGGTGAAGTGAAGAAGCCCATTTTAGATGCACCAACTCTTGCTGCTACTATCTCTGCTTCAAGATAACCATTAAGCATCTTGACGTTTGCCATAGAGGTTGCAATTAAAGAAACTCCCCTAGTCTGTTCTGCTCTTTGTGGCATATAAGCATGAATGATCTCTTCAGCAGGAACTCTGATGTGCTGGTTCTGGCTTAAGTAATTTCTATTGTATGGATGATCTTTGTATAGATGATAGGCTACTGGCTTGTCATATTGATCCACCTCAACACCCATCTTAACTTTATTGCCAGTTTGTTTGTAAACATCATTTTTATTTTCATCTAAATGATCTGCTTCTAAAAACTGTAATTGAAAACCAAAAGGTGAGTCAGGGTTTTTTATTTTTCTTATTAAAACTTCACCATCTCTAGCCAGAGATTCTATAAATATCTTTTGACAATCTAAAAATGACAACCTGCCATTGGTAGTACAGTTGCCAACATGAGACCATTCCTTCCAAGCTCGCTCAATGAGCAGGTTAGCTCCAATGTCTAAAGAACCATCATCGTTCCTAGCTTTGGAGCTAACTCTTATGCCATGCTTGCCGATAACATTAGATACCATTAGATTGAGGTATCTAGCAATGTAGCTATCGTTTCTAGCTAACTCTCTTGCCCTATCTCTTAGGATTCGTATGTTATCTTTTATTTCAGCATCGGCACTTGTAGATGTGGTTACAAAATCTGCAAATAATCTGCCAGTGTTAGCACCAGTATAACTTCTTCTATAAGCCTTTCGTTTTTTCTGTTTTGGTGTATCGCCACCAATGATTCTGTTATACCAAGCCATTATGTTATGTCGCTCTTAGGTGTTGAGCCAGTGGTACGACCAAAATTAACCTTGATTGTATTTCCTGAACCTCTTTTGTTTTTAATTCTTAATTGTTTAACTTCTTTAAGATATTCAGCTTTGTATCTATCTCTAAAAGTCATTAACTCATCTATTGAAAGTCTTGATAAAGACCTTCCAGCAATAGACATAGAACTCTGATCCATTGTGGCTCTGTTTTCTATGACTGCTTCAATCGCATCTAAAACAATCTTTGCATGACTTCTGACTGAAGCAGAAGTGGTTGCATAGTTATCCTGTATCTCAACAAAACCTTCTTCTAATTTTACTCTTGCAGAATCAGACGATCTGGTTATGTATGAAACCCAGTTATAGTTTCCTTTTGTGTAAGAAGCTGTGCTTGATTCTTCGATAATGTAATTATCGCCAGATTCAGATGCAGTTAAAGTAAAGTTTGCAACTGTAGCACCATCAACTAAATTGAATTCATAAGATAAAGAGTAAGCAGCCACAGGATAATCTTGTGATAAATCCTCTCTTTTCCAAGCCCAAAAATCTCCTAGTTGTAACTCAACTGGAACTTGGCTTGGATAGTTTGTTGAATCAAAAGCGTTGCTCAAGCAAAAACCTCATAAATGTTTTAGATATATCTACATCTAACACTATGGTGCATTGAGATAATGTCAATATTTTTGCTTAAATTAGACTACTTCCAAGAAGTAGCAAAATTACCCTTTGGCTGCCTGTTAATTTGATTTTTATTGTTGTTCACTCTGTTTGGATCAGGGTCTGTAACATTACCAGTTAATAACCTCTGTTCTATCACATCAAAGTTTGGGTTTAGTATGTATGCAGCAGCCAGTGCATAACAGATAGTATCAAGTGCTTCATTTCGTTCTCTAACTTGCTTCCAATATAAAGTTTTTCTGCCCTTAACAAATTTTACAAACCTTTGCTCGGCTGTGAGTTGTTTGAAATATTCTTCATCTACTGTAGATGGAAAATGTAGAGTTGAATAACCATATTCAGATGCAAGTCTCGAATATATGACTTCTTTTGCTGTATCACTTCCAACTGGATAGAGCGTATTGTTCTCTTTCCCAACTTTTGTGGGCTTGCCAACAACTGTTTTACCACTTTGAGACTGACCTTTGATAGCAAATATCCTTCTGCCCTTTTTGTTTTTAGTAAAAGCATAGACCATTTGTGTCTGGAATCCTGAGTCAATTGTGGTGCAGGCGATGGTCATATGCCTTCCAGAGTGTGTTTTAAACTTAGTTTGTAGGTATTTATCCAAATCATTCCATACATTCATCTGCCCAGTGCTGCCATAAATGATTTTATAATCAACAACCCACATCTCATAGTTATGTGAAAAGGCTACAACCTGACATTCGATTCTATTTTTTTGAATATCAATGCCACAGGTCAAGACCAAAGCTTCATCTGGTATAGATTCAAGGTCATAACTCTCTCTTCTGGACATTAAGCCTTCAGCTTCTACAACTTCTTCAGGTTCTGGCTGCCATGTCTCAGCCAAAGAGGTATTAATAAATGTTTTTAACATCTCTGGTTGTTTTCTAGCTTCTAAAAAGTTTGCAGCCATTGCACCCCAGCTACTAAACACAGAATAGATTTCGTTTAGGTGAAAGCCTGCTATTTTCTTGGTTTCTTTTGTTGCTCGCCATTCTCCATTTTTTAACATCCAATATTTCTTTGATTCATTGATAATACATCCATTCTCGCAAGTATAGATTGCAGTCTCTGGCTTATCTTCTTCCCAGACTACGTTTGACCACTTAAGAGTTTGCATATGATTGCACTCTGGGCATGGCACATAGTAATAACGCTGATCACTTTCCTCAAAAGCAGCTTCAATTCTTGAAATGCCTTTAACTGTTGGGGTGCTGCATAGATAAATCTTGCGATTGAAAAAGGTCTGGGTACGTTTAGAAGCTAAAAGAACTGGGTCTCCCTCACTTCCAACACTAGCTTCCATCCTATCAACCTCATCAATGCAGAGGACACGAACAGCACGACTAGCTACGGAAGCAGCAGAATTAGAGCCCACCATGTTTAATGTAGTGCCACCTTCGAACTTTTTAGATAAAACTGTGTTTGAACTATCCTTAGCTTTAGGCTCGTTAATTCTGTCTCTAAGCACTGGGGTATCTCTTAGCATATTTGAAAGTTTCTCTTTGCTATATGCTTGAGCCATTTGCAGGGTGGGCTGCATTATAAGTATGGGTGATGGTTGCATATGTATGTAATAACCAACCACGTTATTTAGAATCTCGGTTGCCCCAACCTGTGCACTTTTTTGCCAGACAATACGTTCTATGTTTGGATCATTGAATACATCCATGATTTCCTTTTGATAGGGAGCATAATCAGTTCTATATTTACCACTCACAGCAGATGACTCAGGTGATAGATACCTGTACTCATCAGCCCATTCTGATATCTTTAGATCAGTTGGTGGTTTCCACAGACTTTGTACTTGTTCTAGTACGTTCTGCATATTCTTTTGGTAATCCATCTCCAGATAGCTCCTCTAACGCTTCATTAATACTTCTTCCAATTAAATCTTTTGCTGAATTAAAATCCTCTACAGCTAAAACCTGATGTGCTAGATTTGTTGCAACATTTAAGAACTTTACTTTTGCATTATTAACAAGAGCACTCCAAGTGCTTTTGACCAACTCTGCTGGTATTAGTTTGGCTTCAAGTTGATTAACCTCTAGCTCTGCTTTATCTGCTTGGAACTTCTTGAGTCTTGTAGACTCTTCAACAATATCTCCACCTTTTCCATTTTTCTTAAAGTGATTGGCGTTTTTTCTTAAGTGATTAATGTATTCAATCCTGCAAACATCTATATCAACTGGAGACCTGCCTTGTTTAATTGTAAACACACCATTCTTTACCAGCTCTGACACTGATTGAGGTGTCATCCCTAGATGTTTCGCTAACTCAACTTGTGTAGCCATTTTGTAAAAAATAAGTTTGATTGAGATTTGCTCGATCTAAAAAATAAAAAAACTCGCAACCCTCATGCATTTTAGAGCTGTAAAAGAACCTAGACATGGGGGGTGTGGCTGTAAGCCTTGTATCTAAAGGGTTTGTAGGCATCATCTTCTGATCGCTTTTTTTATTTGTTTGTCTAATTCTTTTTCATAATTCTTTTTGATAACACCTATACCAATTTTGAAAAAGTCTAGTAGCTTCCTATGCTTGATAAAGTTCTTAGCAACAGCTATTAGCTTTAATCCACCATCTCCCTCTCTCTTCCATAGAGCATTATTATTTAAAAACAAATCTTTTCTGTTATCAATCTTCTTGCCCTTAAGACCCATGATGTTTCCATATCTGTTAAGTCTCTCGCCACCAGCAGATGTAACAGGTGCAAATATCTTTGCCTTCTTAGGTCTCTCTATTCCACCTTGATAAACATACTTAAGATAATCTTGTGCGATGTTTTTAATAAATATCAATGCAGATAAATCTTTAGGCGTGGCTCTGAACTTTTGTGGCATATCTACAGACTTAATGGTGAATGGTGTAGGTCTGTCTAATCTCTTTTGTATCTGTGCTCTCTCTGCATTAACAACTTTTGCACCTATCTGATTTAAAGCATTAGCAGTTGCTTCAGGCAGTTTCTTTCTTTGGAATAATCCCATCTTCTTTCTAAGTTCTTTCTCATTAGATTTTATCTGAACTGTGATTGTCATTTCTTTCTCCAATGAGACTTAGCTTCAAACTTAAGCCCTAACTCTTTGGCTTTACGCCTGATAGTTGATGGGTGTACGTCATACTGCATGGCTATATCATGGGATGACTTACCCTGTTCTATTTTCTGTTTCAATTTATCTTTATCTATATTCATAAGTTTTTGTAATGATCTATAAGCTTATTGAGATACCACTGAGCCTTCTCTAAGTCTTGTATATTGGCATCCTTGTATTTGTGCCTGTGTATATATTTTATGATGCTACCTTCCAGATAGCTAGGGTAGTTAGCTCCAAGCTGTTGTTGTATGTAATCAATGCACTCTACTCCACCATCGTTGTAATGTGGTGGATGATTTACCATGTCTTTGCTCATTTCATTCTCCTTATTAATTCGTTTCTACATTTCTGTTTGATCTTGGGTTTGGTTGATGGGCTATCAATCATATCCTTTAGCTCTTTAGTGCTGGTGCACTTAGCATAATAATGAGTGGTGCTTACCCTCCCTGTTTGTCTGTCTCTTACCTTTTGTGATTTACTTATCTTTATTGGCATCTTTCTTCCTTTTCTTTTTGTTAAATATCTTTTCCCAATTGTCTTGGTATTGTGTTCCCTTCTCTGGTCTACGCTTGCTACCCTTACTCATCATCATCCTCTGTCATGTAGTAAAAGGTTAAGCC
>Ga0115551_1000735_pt1 | contig 21547 bp, 16 predicted proteins | sample COGITO_mtgs_1103_FD_87179 | JGI IMG/M metagenome (GOLD analysis project Ga0115551, IMG submission 87179) | Pelagic marine microbial communities from North Sea - COGITO_mtgs_110321 | ecosystem: Environmental > Aquatic > Marine > Epipelagic | place: Germany:Helgoland, sampling site Kabeltonne... | reverse complement strand
TCCACCAGATTATGATGCTGACCTTTTTGTACTATCTCAAATGAAAGATAGGGACTGGATTTTTACAGGCGAAGGAAACAACCCTACCTACAACCTTGCAATAGCCCATTTAAGAAAATCTGATAGCATTGCGGTTTGGAAATACAATCCTAACGATGGAAAAATTGAACATAATGGCGCTCCATTTGGTCCTATCAACATCGTTCATAGAGTGAATGGTACTGGCGGTAATTAGAAATATTTATAAATAAGGAATTATTATCATGAAGAAAAATAATAAAAATGGTTTTACCTTAATTGAATTAATAATGGTTATGATCATCTTGGGTATTTTGTCTGCAGTGGCTATTCCAAGATACTTAGAAACCATACAAAAATCTGAGATCACAGCAGAAGATGCTGTAATAGATAAACTCTGTGCTGCTCTTGAGAATTATGCTCAGCATAAAATGCTAACTAAAGGAAGACGATACTGGCCGGAAAACCCATTCGAAGCTTTAGAAACGTTACCTCAGACGTATACCACTGACGGTAACGACAGCGATACTGATAATGAGTGGACATTTGTAAATTGGTATTCTGGCGATGAAAATTCTGGAGGCGTTTCTGGAAGGATTACGCATCAGAGAGCTGACAACACAAGATGGCAGTGGTCTTACAATGCGGGTATTAATCACGGAACAGACAAAGATGTAACCGGTACTCTTTATATTAGAACCGAGCTTGGTACAGCGGGGTCTGAAGTACGTTTTCAATAATAAATAAAAATTCAATTTTATTGATATTATCATTTAAGGCTTCGTTAATAATAGCGAAGCCTTTGTAATTTTTGGAGTAAATGTTGTTTAAAAAATTAAAATCAAATTCTGGCGTTACTATGATAGAACTCGTGATTGTATTAGCGATCATGGGTATCCTTGCAGTTACCGTTGTTCCTATGTTCAGTCAACTTCAACATAAATCACAAGTCAGTAGAAATTTATCAAATATGAAAATTATTCAAGAAGCATTTTTAAATCATTACTATACGACTTATGCAATTGGTGCGCCTCAAGTCCCCCCTCCCCCTGTAGACAGTTTAATGACAGATGTTTGGTGTAATACGCCAATGGACTCTTCAATAAATTTTAAAACGCCAAATGAACTATTTGGTACAGGTGAAATACCAAAAAACTCAAATCATGTTCCTTTTGTTTATCGCAGTTGGATTGATACAGAAATTGATGGCAGACAAAAAAGAAAGATTCTGATTAAGGATAGTGACGCAGACAGTCCATCCTATGGTGAATTTCTTTTATTTACAATCTAACTATTGTTTTTTTATATCAAGCCTTAGATTTAATTAGGGTATGAAAATAATAAAACACACAAAACAATCTTCATTATTATCCTCAAAAGGTTTTTCTTTAATTGAGCTAGTTATAGTTATGGTAATTCTAGGTATCATCATAGCAGCTTCTTCATCTAGGTTACGCGACATCACAGTTAATGTTAGAATTAACTCTGCTGCCAATCAAATAACTTCAGATATTGACCAAGCAAAAAGCATGTCTATGGGTCGTAGAAAACAAATAAAATTTGTATTTAATCAAAATAATGAGACATATACTATTTATGAAGAAAATAATTTATTTACTGATTACCCAGGAAGCCTTAATGGTGTAGTTAGCCTGTCCGAAACCAATAATTCTGGCGTGGACATTACTTCCGTGAATTTAAATGGTACAAATATTTTAACTTTTGATAAATGGGGAACATGTCTCCAAGGAGGGACAATTATACTAAATCAATATAAAGAAATTCATGTGAAAAAAATCACGGGTTTTTGGGAAATAAAAAATTTATGATTATCAAAAAAACTATATCCGGTTTTGCTTTGGTAGAAATTGTAGTTGTCGCTCTGCTTCTCGGCGGTGCTTTTATTGTTTTTATCGAGGCTCTAAACCATACTAAAATAATGCAAGTTAAATCTGAAGTAAAAACAATTCAGACCGTTCTTTTAAATAGTAAAATAAACCAAATCCGCAATACTCAATTCATTGCTATTGCTTCTATAAATAACTTTTTAGAATTTGAAAGCAACCCTGGTTATTTTTATAAAGTTAGTGTAAAGCACACTGATCAAACCTTTACAACAATATACGATAATATGACAACAGATTTTAAATTAATCACTATAGAAATCAGACATGGACCAGCTCAAGAGGTGGCTCCAATCTTGAGCGATACTTTTGTTGTCAGTAATATTATTTAGATAGTGAAGGATGAATGAATAATAACAAACATATTAAAATCACATCAAAAGGCTTTACTCTTATTGAATTAATTATCACAGTGGTTGCAATCGGTATATTCGGAGGGATTACTGCAAATATCTTAGCAAATGCTTCAAAAATATATTCAGAGACTTTAAAAAAACAAAAATTTGTCTCTGAGGCAAGATCATCTTTTTTTCAACTAAATAGGAATCTAAGTTTGCAAACGTGGCCTACTAATGACAATATTATAAATTCAAAAACAATTGATATCAAAAGTGCAAATAATACTCGATTACAATATAGTTTTTTAAGTAATAGTGAGCTTCGTTTTAGTATTTATCAACATCCTAATTTAGAGCCTACTTCACAAACCTTATCCACAATTACAGACTTTAATTCGTCAAACATTTTCTATTATGATGCTCAAAATAATTTCATTATGGATGACTTGTACTCTGATAATATTACTTTAAACAAAATAAATATTTTATTTAATAGTTCAGGTGATGGATATCTAATGAATTTTGAAAGTTATATTTCTCCTTATAATTATCAGTTTGGGAAACCAATGGACTATCATGAGTAAGGTGAAAACTATTTCTTTTAATACTCTAAAAAAAACAAGTGATGGTGTCATCTTAATTTCTATGTCTTTAGGTATTTTCGTGATTATAAGTATTTTTACATTCTTTCTAATGAAGCTAGTTGTAAAAGAAAACAATATGTCTTTATATCATGCTTTAGATATTAAAACAAGAAATCTTGCACATTCTGCTATGGGTCGAGGAATTTTTCAATTTGGAAATTTAAGAAATATTACTTCACAAACTGGTAATCTCAATAATGGTAACTATGCTATTTCATACGATGGGGTAGCTGATGAGATAGGAAATCCTCTACCCTATTCTCATTATACGATGCTGAAATCTGATGCTGAAATCAGTGATTCCCAAAGAAAAACCAGAATATTTCTTTCTTCGTTTCCAAGCGGATTCAATCCAGCATTTTATGGTGAAAACATATCCGACCAATCTTTTGATGGTGGTATTATAAATGGCGGTCACCTTATAAAAAAGAATGGAAACTTTTTCCATAATGGTACTCAGATAAATATGGAAGGTATAAAAGAAGGTATGCCTCAATTTAATAACATGTATGATGATGAAATCATTTGGACTCAAAATAATGTAGAAATCAATTCGTCGAACCCAGGAAATAACCCAAATAATAAGTTTTTAAATTTTGATGGGAACGACTACGTAAAAGTGATCTATTCAAATACCACAACCACAACCACTTATGAGACTACAACCACAACCATACCAGGAACAACAACAAATTACACAGCTACTTTTGAGGGTAGAAGCGGCTCTTTAGGTGGAAGTGGTTACATGGGTATGAATTGGCATGGAAGACTCTACGTATTAAATGGTTCTGGGTATGGTAACTCTGGATATCAAACAGCGGTAACTTCAGGAACTCAAGTTGCCTATAATGCTTGGAATGAGCAAAATGTTTATTTTGAATCAAGTAATGGTTCAGAATTTGATTTCCGAGATTTTTATTGTGCATCTGCATGGTATAATAGCCAAACTCTTTATGTAAGAGGCTATAAAAATGGTTCTCAAAAATATAATAAATCGTTCACTATTTATAAAACGACTAGACAAAAATTAACCTGTGATTTTTATGATGTAGATAAAATTATTTTTTCGAACAGCGGTAACCATGTAGCATTTGATAACTTCCGCTGGACAAAAACTAGCCCGTCGACAACGACAACGACGACGACTCCTGTTACGACGAGTACAACAACGACCACTCTACCAAAATTTAATGAGAATAGAACATTTGTCGCATGGGTCAAACCTTCTGATGATCACAATACTGGTGGTGGAATCTTAACTTCTGGAACAGGCGATTGCACAGGGAAAATGTTCGCCATTGGAAGAAGCGGAGGAAAGTTGTTTTTTTGGGGAGGATGCAAAGACTGGGCCTCAAATCTAACCATTCCGAAAGATCAATGGTCATTTATTGCTGTGACATATAATGGAAGTAAAGTTCGAGCATTTGTTAATGGCGTTTGGGAAGAAACGACACTGAATGGATTTAATACTCAAATAAGTGAACTTTTTATCGGTGGAGAAACGACGAATAATGGATCTTCTTTTAGAAACTATTTTCGGGGGGGGATAGATGAAGTGGCTGTTTGGAATAAGGCTTTAGCAAATTCTGAAATATTAGCTTTGTATAATAATGGAGCAGGATTAGACGCATCTTCAAATTCAGGAGATTACATTTCGGAAAATAATTTAAGAGGCTATTGGAAATTCAATGATGGTGCTGGCTCATCCCTATCTGATAATAGTGGAAATGGGAAAAATGGGACAAACTATGGAGCAACATGGAATACTGGAAGTCATACACAATCACAAATTGGTCCTCTAGTTTTTAATTCTGGCACTCAGTTAAACCTCAATTCTCCAAATTGTGGATCTGACCATACATCTATTTGCGTGAATAATAAAATTGCAGTAAACCAAAATATAATTTTTAATGATACAGATATATCAGGTTCTGGAATTATAGTGGCGACTGGGAAAATAACTATAAATCAAAACAGCACAGTTGGTGGAGGCGTTACTTTCATTGCAAATGATATTGAAATCATTGATGTTTCAATGGGAGAGCCATCTTTATTTAATAGTTCTAGCGGTCCTGTAATTATATATATCGAAAATGGAGGTCTAATATCTAATTCAAATAATATATCAGGTCTTATAATAAATAATGATTCAAATAACTCTGGTACCCTTACAATAAATAATTCAAGTATTAATGGAGCAATATTGAATTATAGTTCTAATTTCATACTAAGTAACAATACAAGTATCGTAGGTTCTATCGTTTCTAACTATCTTGTTGCAATGGATAATAGCTCAAGCATAACAAAAGGAAATCTTCCTTCATTTTATGGAAAGAACATTGGATTAAATAGTTCCGTAATCCCAGGAAGCTACCTAGAATACTAAGGAGTAATTATGACATACATTAAACTTATCATACCTTTAATCATTATAAACATAGTCTCAGCACAATCCCCTACAGTTAGAGTTGAAGGTAGTCATACTCTTACACAAGGTAATGGAGTTGGTATTTATGAAGCTGTAGACCTTTGTCTAAAGCAGGCAATAATAAATGGTGTTTTTGACTATTTAAATACAAAACATAATTTTGAAGACGACCAAAGAGAAACCCTTCTAAAAAAATTAGACCCAATAATAGAAATGTGTGTAACGGAGCCTTCAATTATGAATCAATTAATAGATGGTAATACAATTTCTATTCAAGCTCAAGGGCAAGTTGATCCGATGATATTAAACTCAATTCTTGGCTTAGAATAATATTTATTTTTATGGAAATTGCTATGAGGTATAAAATACTATTATAGCTAACTTAAATTGAAAAATTTTAACTAAATTATTTTATGATATACATACTTAGCATTGGAAGTATTTCAGTTTTTTTTGGGTTCCTACTTTTAGCTGCCCCAAATACTATTTTATCTATCGAAAGAAGAGCTAATAAGATATACATGACAGATCCAACTTTCATGCAGTATCGAGTGCCGTTTGGGGTCGGTCTTTTTGCTGCCTCTATATTTATTATTTATTCTTTAATTAATGAATCTACAGAATACTTGATAATCATTGGAGTCTTAGCCCTAATTTTCAGCTTGATGTTGTTGCTAACTCCAAAAGCAATATTTTCTCTAGAAAGGCAAGCTAATAGGGTCTATATGACAGACCCAACATTTATGAAATATCGTGTGCCTTTTGGTGTCTTTTTGCTTTTATCTGGAGCTTTCATGATATATTCAAGCATTGGTTATTTTTAAAATAAAAGGGTCAATTTAGCCTTGGAATTATTTGAATCAATTGGTCTTAAAGCCGATCCATTTACAACCTCCCCAAACCCTGATTTATTTTTTCCTGCAAAAGAGCATAAACAATGTCTCGAAGGCCTTGAGCTCGCAATTAGAATGCGCAGAGGATTATCCGTCGTTAGAGGAGGTATCGGAACTGGAAAGACGACAATAAGTAGAAAACTAATCCAAAACTTCTCATCAGATGAAGATGTCAAATTTGAATTTTATCCAGTTCTAGATCCAAAATTTGAATCTGAACTAGTTCTTTTACAACATCTAGTAGACTTATTTGGAATTGAAGAGGATGCCGGCTCAGCTGTAATCGAATGTAGGAATCAAATTGAACACCATCTAATCAAGGCAGGCGTAGAAGATGGTCGAGTACTAGTCCTGGTAATCGACGAAGGTCAAAATTTAAAAGGTGAATTTTTAGATGTTTTCAGAACATTATTAAATTTTGAAACAGATGATTTCAAACTGCTTCAATTAGTGATTTTTGGCCAACCTGAAATGACTTCTATCATTCATGAGTATCCAAATTTTGAAGACAGAATTACATTTAATTTTGAACTTGGTCCACTTGATTTTGAATCTGTGGAAGGTATAATAAAACATCGATTAACTGAAAAAGGTGGTGGTGACCGTGAGTATTTCACTACCGATGCTATTCGTGCGATACATAATCAAACCCAAGGCTATCCAAGAAAGATTAATAAGTTATGCCATCAGCTGCTGCTAAATATGATGAGTGAGAAAGCTGAGATGGTATCCCTCGGAATTGTTGAAAATACAATTGGTGGAAAAGTGCCTGATGGACTTATAGATCAAGAAGAGCCTGAAGAAGTAGTAGCCATAAAAGAGGAAAAAGAAGAAGAGCCTGAAGAAAAGAAAGATGTTGCCGCAAATAAACTCTTTGATATTTTAAGAAAGAGCGGGAAAAAAGATAGCGGTAGCGGTAAAATTGGAGAATCAGTATCTGAAGACGATATCATTGGCGATCTATATGGCGAAACTGATGAAGATGATGAAGATGACGAATTAGAAGAGGAAATCGTTGAAGAAGAAGAAGAAAGCAAATGGTTCCAACGGCGTAAACAAAGATTAAAAAAGAACATTGGTGCTTATCCTGCAAACATAAATCCTCCTGCTCTTAAGAAAGAAAAATTGCTTTTAGGCATTGCAATGGATCAAGGACATATATACTCAGCATTAGTGCAAGATAAAGGCGGTATTAAATCACTCATTGGGGCTGATATTTTTTCTGCAACTAAAGCAAAGTTAGATCCAAAAAGAAACCCAACCGGGTTTTCTGTTGCTTTAGGAAAAGCGTATGAACAATTAACAACAAAGCTTGAAAAAAAAGGAAGTAAAGTTCCGCGAAGTATTACTAAAAAACTTCATGCCGGAGTACCGATAGCTTTTACAATTAACAATACTTCAAGCTTATTAAAAACTGTTCTTGTCCCTCAAGAAAATAAAAAAGAGCGGAAGATGATTATTGAGTATGATGCGAAAAAAAATCTTCCTTTCAATTCAGATGATATTATTTTTGACTCGGTTGAATTAGAGCAGGGCAAAAATATCATTGGTGTTGCAAATGCCGAATACATAGATGCCCCCGCACAAACTTTATCAGAAAAAAAGTGGGATGTTCGCTTTTGGCCTCCTGCAGCTCAAACCGTTTTAAATTCATTTCGCTGGAACTACCCTGGGAAAAAACACGATATCGTTTTAATTTTTCATATTGGAGAAATTGAAAGTTTTTTACTAGGTTATAATCAAGGGTACCCAGACGCAATCGTTCCACTAGACCTTGGTATTCAGAACCTTACAGATGCATGGAAATATCGTTCTACCGCATCTAAAGCAAAATGGGATAAAAGAGATTACTGTAGAGTCCCTCCGTCAATTTTAAAATCTGAAATAAAAGATAATTCTACAAATAAACAGAAAAAACCGCAAGACGATGCAATGCGTCCTGTAATTGAAGGTTGGGATCAAGAGCTTGAAAGAGCGTTAAATAGCATGGCGCAATCTTTTCCTGTTGATAACATTTCTGAAATTTTCTTAAGTGGCTGCGCAGAAGAAGTGTTGTTTCTTGATGAGTACCTGCACAATCAATTAGACGTAACCGTCGAATATTTGGACCCTTTTAAAAATATAGCATTTTTTCCTGATGAAGAAGAGAGAGAAAATTTTGATTTTTCAAAAACAGCTCTTACCACTGCTGTTGGGGCCGCTCTTAATCTTGATAAATCTATAAGTCTTCTACCAGATATGTTTAAAGAGTCTGAAAAATTTAGACTGGGTAATAAGTTTAGTATTCCTGCAGCTGCGGCAATTTTCTTTGGAGTTATTTCTTTATCGGGTTGGACATCAGTAAACCATGATGATATGCGCTCAAAGCTCAATTCGATGAGATCTCAAGCTTCAAGTATTGCTCCAATAAAAAATAAATATGAAAAAGTTTCCTCTGAAAAGAATACTATTGTGAAACAGCTCGATGTACTTCTAAAAGAATCGAAACTTTCCAATTTATCTATTAGTGTCATGCGATTTTTTAGCTACAATACTCCAAAAGAAATAACATTAGATATGATTTCTTTTCAACGCGGCTGGGAACGTGGAGACTGGATCCATGTTGGGAATTCGCTTGAAAAAGTAATTACCATTGTTGATGAAAATAAAGATTTTGCAAAAGTTGCTGGGGCAATCACCGCTAACCCGGCATTAAAAGAAAGATACTTTTCAAACTTCATTACTCAAGTTGAGAATTCTGGTCTTTTTAAAAAAATTGATGTCATTAATAAAAAAACTACAAGCGGTATGGATATTGACAATATGACATTTGAACTAAAGTGTGAATTATAATTAGTATGGATAAGCAAAAAAATCTTTTTATAGGAACCATAGCTTTCGTCATTTTATCATGTGGAGTTTGGTATTTCATGTATTTCAGTGAACTAAATAAATCACTAGAATCAATGAGCAATAATTATAAGCAACTACAAAATGAAAAAAATAAATATTCTCAAATAAAAAATAAGTTCCCCACAATTGAGAAAGAATGGAAGGACCTTAAAAAAGAACTAACTGCTCTAATCAATAAAATTCCAACAGATTCACAATTCGATAACGTCACTAAAATGCTATTTAGCCTTTTAGAAAAAAATAAACTCGCGATTGATAACTTTAACCCTTCTCTTGCACCACTCGACGAAAAACAAATTATAAGTCCTGAGACTCAAGAAATGATTTTAGTCGAGAAATATCCAATTGATGTTGAATTGAGAGGAAGTTTTATCAACTTTGGCAACTTTTTAGATCAACTAGCTTTTTCAAATTATTATCTAACAATAGGAAATATCCAAATATCACAAAACCAGTATTCGGAAGGCGAACAAAAAATATCTTTCATATCTTACATTTATACAAAAAACAGTAGCAATGACATTAGCCTAATCCAAAATGACCAAAACTACGCAAGTACTTCCAACAAGGTTCAGAATAACTCTGGTTTAACAGATCAATCCGAAGAAGACCTTATCACAGAAGCAATACAAACTACTGGAGCTACCAGTTTGGTTGATATTGTTAAGATAATAAAACATATTAAAGACAACTCAGGAAAAGACATTGATGAGAATCTTGTATTATCTTTGCTTCAAAAAAGGCTTAAAAACTTATAGGTAATTACTATTTTTTCAATTTTCAGCTTTTGTAAGATTTTCCGTTAGTTAAACCTCTATTTAGTTTAAATTAATAGTCGACATGACCCCTAGACTTAGAAACCTGTTAATTGGATTGGGGATTTCAGTGGCGATCATGATTTTTGATCATTTTAACCAGTCATCTGGATCCAGCAGTTCTAACGCTTCGAAACAAGCAAAAACTAGAAAGCCTAAAAAGGTAGTTGTGCAAAAATCTGTACAGGCTAATAGTGCGCCCAGTTCTAAAAATATTGCTTCTATCACCAATATCCGAAAAAGGTCTAATCGGTCTTCTCAGCTTGTTGGCTGGCAAAGAAACCCTTTTAATACTGTCGCCATAAATAGCGAGGCTGACATTGATGGTTCATCAATTAGTTCGGAGCAAGAAAAAGATATTGAAAAATCAATTCTTTTGAAAAATCTTGAGCGGTATAATGTCGAAATCGTTGCTGAGTTTAATAATGAGAAAATCGTATTGATTGATAGTCGAAGGTTCAGGCAAGGTGAATACCTAAACGATGAAATACTAATTGATAGAATTGAAAATGATCAAATTACTTTTCGAAATGGTAGTACAACTGTTACTAGAAATGTTGGAAACTAAATGATAAGAAATAAATATTTACTTATTCTAATTATTATGCAAGCTTTGGCGATGTCTCAATGGGACGACCCCGCTTATTCAAGGATTACGCAGAGTGATCAGGAAAATGAACGCTATAAATTAATGGATAAAATGTCTATCAATCTAAAAGAGTCAGACATTAGGAATGTTTTAACTATGATTGGTGAACTTACGGGATTAAATATTGTTATCAGTCCCAATATTCAAGATACCATCACCGCAAACTTGGAAAACGTTACTGTAAAAGCAGCCTTAGATGCTATTTTAAAGCCAAATAACTACAGCTATTTTGTTCAAGATAATATCATAATTGTTAAAGACTTGGATACTCAGTTAATTGGTGAACTAGAATCTGTCGTCATTAGACTTAAATATATCAATTCAAATGACCTCCAGGCGCCACTTTCAACTATTTTAACATCAAGAGGAACGGTCCAATCCTTCCTCCCCGTTGCCTCGATGGCGGGCCAAACAGGTCCTCCTAATATGGCAATTGTATCCGATGTTCAAGAGAATATCCCAAGGGTTTTGAGCATGGTTAAACAGTTAGATAAGCCTATAAAAAATATAAACATTGCTGTCAAATTTATTGAAACACAAATGGATACCTCTAAAGCTTACGGCGTTGATTGGACTAATAGCCCGATACAATTAGGTGGTAGCCCTGATGATACAGTCAATTTCCCAATAAACCTTAGCAATATTACCATTGCAACGCTTAATCCAACCCAGTTTGCTTCCGCTCTAAAGATCATGCAAGCGAGAGGACGAAGCAAATTATTATCAAGTCCTCAAGTAACGACACTTGATAATCATCAAGCCACAACGGAAGTTTCTACAACTGTCTACATCGAAGGGCTAAACTCTGGTGGAAACAGTAGCGGGGGAAACAATCAAGGAAATGCTGTAGGCGGTGTCCAAGGTTTATCACTCTATGGGAATACAACAACAGTCCAAGAAAAAGATATTGGTATAAAATTACAAGTAACTCCAAGAATCAATGAAAATAACATAATTACCCTTTTAGTAGATGCAACCGTAGAAGCTTTACTTTCGGCCGCAGAAATTTCTACGGATAAGCCGCGTTCAACAAAGAGAACTGTAACTACACAAGTTTCAGTCTTTAACGGAGAAACTGTTATAATTGGTGGACTCATTGCCGATAATATTATTAGGAATAAAAAATATGTTCCGATTCTTAGTGCTATACCTATTGTAGGTTATTTTTTTAAAACTACTTCTGTTCAGAAAGAGCAACGCGAGTTGCTTATGTTCATCACTCCAACTATTTACGATTAGATAGAATCATTATGCAAAAAGATTATCCATATATTATTATTTCTTTTAGCGTTGCTGTTGTTTTCATTCTTTTAACTCTATTTGGGCTTGGCGAAGGGCTTGAAAACAAACTTCTAGACCTAAGGTTTTTAAATAGAGGGAAAATTGAGACTAGAAGTGATATTGCAACTTTGGACATGGATGCGAAGAGTTTACAAGTAACTGGAAGGTGGCCATGGAGTAGAGAGAAACATATTCCTTCAATTTTAGCTGCAAAAGAGCATGGAATGGATGCCTTAGCTTTTGATATTTTTTTTATTGAAAGACAAGAAAGAAAGTTGGAATTTGAAGATATTTCAACAATAAATGATAGTGTACTAACTCTAAAAGAAGTTAAAAACCTTTTCCCTGATCCTGATATTGAGGTAGCAAATGCCGCTGAAGATGCTGGTAATATTTATTTTGGATACACTTTTTTCCCTCAACCTTCAAAGAAAATGTCCATCAAAAAGCGAACAAACGATAAAGAAAAACGCTTACAAATTTTAAAAGAAAGAAAATTCTATCGACAAATTTCTCCAAACGAATATAAAACAGTAAATGATTTTTATGATATTGACCCTCCTGTTGATGAACTAATAAAATCAAGCAAAGGCACTTACTTTTTTCAAACTGTTGCTGAAGATGACGGAGTAAGTAGAAAATATCCCTTATTTGGTAAATATGAAGATGGACTATTTCCAAATGCTGGATTAGCTTTAGCGCTCGATCATTATAATGTCAATTTTAATGATGTTGAAATCATTCCAGGAAAACATTTATCCATCCCCCTACCTTATCAGGATGAACACGGCCGAGATGCTATCGAAATTCCTATTGATAAACGAGGTCTAATGCAAGTTAACTGGGCTGGTCAATGGGAAGATGAAAATGGAAACTTTGATTTTACGCACTACCCTTATTGGGTTTTAAAAAAATTCAGAGAAACTGAGTATGATAATTTTGTAATGGCTAATGTGAAGAAAATAGCCTTCTCTGATTCAACTCTTCAAGGGGCAAAAAATTTAAAAGCTCTAATGCGTGCAGCATTTAAAGCAAAATTTGCGAGTAAAAAAGATGTGATTAAGGCAGTGAAACAGCTAGCAATGGCTGGTCAAATGGAATCATACATACAAAAGACAAATAATTTAAATACGGGTGAACAGTTTTTTGAAAGCATGGGCCGAAAAGCGAAACCTCAAATGATAAAAATGTATAATGAAATAAAGAATGCAAATATCATTTCCAAAGAACTATTATCAGATTCAAATATCAGTCTCAATGATCTTTTAACATCAAAAAAAATCGTATTTGAAGCACCTATTAAAGGATACAGCATAAGTAGCTTTGACAAACTTAAAAAAGATGTCAGCTCTTTATCGAAGACAACTAAAGATAAAAATTATAAAAAGACCTTAAAAAAATCCCTTGTAGAAATATCCCAGCTTGAAAGAAATTTTTTAATCGTTCAAAATCTGAACAAGCACAGTATTACTGATCAACAAAGACCTCTATATTTTTTCCAAAACAAGGACAGAATCACAGTTGGGAATATTAAAAAAAATACAGCTCGTAGAATTGTACCTTTTGAATTTTATAAGAAAAAATTATTGTATGGTTTAACAGCTGCTGGTACATCAGATCTTGGTTCACAACCATTTAATGGTAGTTATCCTATGGTTGGACTTCACGCAAACGCTTTAAATACAATCTTATCTGATATTTTTATAACCAGGACTTCAAAGATTATTGTTTCAATAATCCTATTGTTTTTAGCGGCGTTATTAGCATTTGGAATTCAAAGACTTAGCCCTGCAATTGGTGGAATCGCTGTTTTAGGACTTATAATAACATATACTGCATCAGCTTTTTGGGCATTTTCAAATTATTACTTATGGTTAGATTTATTTGCTCCAATTGCGACCATAGGACTTGGTTATCTAGGAATAACGGTCTACAACTATATCCAAGAAGAAAAAAATAAACAATTCTTAAAATCCTCATTTGGAACATATATATCTCCTGAGCTAATTGATGAAATGTATGAAAGTGGGAAAGAGCCTGAACTCGGTGGAGAAGAAGGTTATCACACCGCATTCTTTACCGATATTCAAAGTTTCTCGGCCTTTTCTGAAAAACTTTCTGCAAGTGACTTAGTCAGTTTATTAAATGATTACCTAACAGAAATGACTGACATCCTAATGGAGAATAACGGAACATTAGATAAATATATTGGGGACGCTATCGTAGCCTTTTATGGCGCTCCACTTGATTTAAAAAACCATGAACTGATGGCTTGCAGGACTGCAATAAAAATGCAAGAACGCTTAGCTGTATTAAGACAGCAATGGCAAGAAGAAGGTGACCGTTGGCCAGAAATAGTTCATCATATGCAAAATCGGATAGGTATAAATACAGGTAAAATGGTGACTGGAAATATGGGTTCTGAATCAAGAATGAATTATACAATGATGGGTGATACTGTAAATCTTGCTGCAAGGCTTGAAAGCTCAGCAAAGCAATATGGAGTTTATATACAGCTATCTGACAGTACCTATGAAGCAGTAAAAGATCAAGTGGTTGTTCGAGCCCTTGATTTTGTAAGAGTCATGGGTAAAACAGAACCCGTAAAGGTCTTTGAATTAATCTCTGAAAAAGGACAAGAACCAGAACCATACAAAAAAATTCTTCCAATATTTCATGAGGGCTTAGAAAATTATTTCAAACAAGATTGGGACAAAGCAATTGAAGCGTTTAAAACAGCTGATGAATTAGAAGAAATGTTTCCAGGAAGAAAAACGAATCCTAGCAGAATATATATTCCTCGCTGTCAGAATTTTAAAGCGAATCCCCCTGGAGATGATTGGGACGGTGTCTGGACTCAAACCTCTAAATAGGTCTATGTTCCTAAATAGAAATTTTTTCTTTAAAATATCTTTTTTAATCCTTCTCGTTCAAAGAGCAGTTTTTAGTGAAGAGGTATTCGAGATAGATGCTGACCGTAGCTCCATATTACAAAATATAATATCCTCAGATATTGGTATTGCAGATTTAAATAATGATGGTGTTAATGACATTATACTTTCTGGTTATAATAAAATTGGAAATCAAGAAGGGTTATTTTTAAATACCTACAGTATTTCATCTACAGGTGTAATCGACACACTTCAGATGAACCTACTTAGTAATTATTTTACTTACATCCCTGAAAACCATTCATCAAAATATATAGGCGGGGATGGTGGATTATCACTTGGCGATTATGATAGAGATGGACTAATTGATGTATTAATCCATGGCGCTGAGTTTATGCTTTTGACACGAAACTTAGGTGGTAACCTATCTACAAATAATTATATGCCTGGTGACTTTAGTGAAAGTTTAGGCGAGAGCTCTTTGCAATGGGGCGATGTTGATAATGATGGAGATCTTGATCTTTTTTGGATGGGATTAAAAAATGGAAGAACAACAATAACAAATAAGCTTCTTCTTAATCAAATAGATTTTGAAGGGAATACAAATTGGGCGTTTGATAATTCGATTGTAATGCCTGACCTACGTAATGGGGCACTTGCTTGGGAAGATATTGATTTAGATGGAGATCTTGATCTGCTTACAAGTGGGCAACAACTTACTGTTGAATCTGGCGTAACTAAATTATACCTAAATGACCCCCTAGGAAGATTAGGCGAAGATACAAATCAAGAAATTGCAGCATTAAAAGGAACAGCAATTTGTTTTTCAGATTTAGACAATGACACAGATTCAGATTTAATTATTTCTGGTTATAGTCCTATAGATTCTTCATTAAAGACATTGATATATATTAATGAACCCACAGGAAACTTTAGACTAGCTGATGAACAAATTAATTTTGGAACCATATTTGGTTCTATTAAAGCAATCGATATTAACATGGATGGATTTAAAGATATTGCGATAAGTGGAGCTGTTCAACATAGTATTAATTATGATAGTATATATCTAATTGACACACTTCAAATGAGTGAACAAGGCGATGTTTTAGAAGCAGATACTACGGTGCTTTTGCTTAACCCTAGAGATAGTGTTTGGGCACTAGAGGGAAAAATATTTTTAAATAGTGGTAATGGTGAAATTGAGTTCAATGATATTCAAACAATTGAAGGTGCTCGAACTATTTCCTTTGTCGATGTTAACCAAGATAAGAAACCGGATATTATTGCTTCTGGAACTACATAAGTTGGAGATAGTGATAGCTCTTTTGTATCGGTTCTGTTAAATGTTTCGGTTGGTTCAAATAATAAGCCAACACCCCCAACAATTTTAGAGTCATTCGCAATTAGTAATAGAGCTATTTTTAATTGGGGTGCTGGCAGTGATGACATCGCACCTGCCCAGACTCTCCACTATAACCTTTCGATCGCAAGAGTATTAGATGGAAATGAAACCAAGGCACTAATTCCAGAGATTGTTGCTTATAATAATTCTAACGTCGGGACTAGACTCATAAGGGAGTTTACCAATATCCCATGGGGTAATTACAATTGGAAGGTTCAAACTATTGATCCATCAGGTGTTATTTCTGATTGGTCTGAAGAAAAAGAACTATTCATACCTCGATTAGTAAAATCCTTTCAATCTATTCCTGGTTACTCTTATGGTATTTCTAGGTGGAGCGATATTAATGATGATGAACTTTTAGATTTAGCCATAACAGGGAACCTTTATACAGGGTCGAGTAAAACACAAATATATTTAAATGATGATGGAATTTTAAATGTTGATAACCTCCAGCCTCGCATGGCAAATGTCTATGGCGGTCATCTAAGCTTTGTTGATTATAACAATGATGGGTTTTTGGATATCTCCATGACAGGGATTGCCACAATAAACTTTTCAACATTTACAGCTCTTCTGCTATATAAATATGAAAACGGAAACTTCGTGTTAGATGAGCAAGAGAATCAGCTATCTGCTTCCAGCGGGTATTGGGGCGGTCAATACAACCACGATTGGGGTGACTATGATAATGATGGAGACCTCGATTTAGTTAGTGGAGGTATAAGTATTTTTGACAATACTAATTATCTAAACGTATTTAACAATTCAAATGGACTATTATCAATTGATACAACACAAACTGATTTGGTGCCCTTATTCCCCTCCGCAGTTGTGTGGATTGATATAAATCGTGACAATCATTTAGACTTGTTGGCTTTGGGACGGCTAGGCTCTGACGGCATTTCGCACATGTATATTAATGATAGCACAGGAAATTTAACGCTATCATCAGAACAACCATTTTCAATTCCCTCTACATTGCATGCTATTTCTGTAGGAGATTATAATAATGATAGCTTTGATGATATCGCCGTCGCACACCTTGATGGTTCAAATATGCATACAAACATTTATACTAACGAGAATGGAACAAGATTCACGCTTCAACAAGAGCTCGAAGGAGCAACCTATTCAAGCTTAGACTGGGGTGACTATGACAATGATGGCGATCTTGACTTAGTAAGCAGTGGGTATACCGGAACATTAATTACTGACTTAGGGCAAACAGAGTATATCAATCCTATAACAAACATTTATCAACAAAATGAAAATGGCCAATTTATATTAGACTCTTCATTATATATGCTAGACAGCGTCGGCCTCTCTTCTACCCAATGGGGTGACTATGATAATGATGGAGATCTCGACTTATTAGTAACTGGAGAGACAGAAGAAAAAGAGCTTATTACTAGAGTCTATGAAAATTTAGAAGGCTTTACAAACCCTAACAATAAACCCACAAAACCAATAATGCTTTTAAGTGACGTAAATATAGATTCTGTTTACATCAGTTGGCAGGGTGGTATCGATACTGATAATCAAAGTGGATCAGGAAGAACTTCTGATATCGCTTTGAAATATCAATTGCAAATGGGCGAAGACCAAAATTATAGCCTTGCAGGAAATACTCATTCAATAATCTCAGGAAAATATGGAACGGGGAGAATGGGTTCTAGATCAGGGACAAACCATGTAATAAATAGCTTACCAGAAGGCAGGTATCAATGGAGAGTGAGATCTATTGACCACAGTTTAGGTTCCTCAGAATGGTCTAATTGGGATTATTACTATATTGACCAAACCCCTCCAGAAGTTGATACAATTCAAGTTAATTATGGTGTTGGTGGTCAAATAATTATTATCGTCAATTTTAAAGAAGAATTTGAAATGAATAATTCTTCAGAAGCTGAACCATTTATCTATGCCGTACATCCAGATATGAATGATATTGATGGTGACCAGATAAGCGATACTTTAGTTGTGGTTAAACAAAGTTATAGTGCCACTGTATGGACCGGGCTCCTTAGCCTTCCAGATAATTATATTGGAAAATCAATAAAATTACATATCTCAAATGCGAAAGATATGCGTGGAAATATCATGAAGCATTCTGTATACTTTAAAACTCCTCAAAAAATCATATCACAGGCAGGAGGAAGTGTTGTAAGCTCAGACGGGAATGTTTCAATTTTATTTCCTCAAAATGCTGTGAATGAAGATGTTTCTATTTCAATAAATCCATTAATTGAAATAGCAGCCATCGACACAAATCTTATATCAAATTTTTATACAATATCACCCTCTGATTTAGAATTAAAAAAACCAACTATAATAAGAATAGCAGTTCCTGCTAATGAAATAGACGGCAGTCAACAAAATCAAAACTTACATATTGGAAGGTTAAATACAATAACTGGAGAAAAAACAACTATAGGCGGGTCAATCATAAGTGTAAATGGAACTCCATACTTACAATCGCAATTATCACAGTTAGGCGTTTTTGCAGCGTTCAAATCTGATAGTACAATCAGTGTTGATTCACTAAAAACGGATAAGATAATATGTCAACCAAGGATATTCTCTCCTGCGGGCTCTGTATTTGAGTTTCCACATACAAATATTTTATTTGATCTACCTAGTTCAGATAATGTAACTGCAAGAATATTCAATGTTTCTGGAAAAATAAAGAGGACATTAAAGCCTGAACAGAAATTAGGGCCTGGAAGCAACGTGATTATCTGGGACGGTAAAGACTTTGATGGTAGCGTGGTACCTAGCGGTTTATATATTGTGACTCTTGAATCTTCTGAATCGATATTCAGAACTACTGTCGGGGTCCTGAATCGATGAAAAAATTAATTTTTACTTTTTTTGTTATTTCTTCAGCGCTCTTATCCCAAGAACAAATATTCGTTGGAACGCGGCCACTAGGAATGGGTGGTGCTTTCATCGCTGTAGCTGATGATGGTAATACAATTACCTGGAACCCTGCGGGACTTCCTCGCTTGCGAAGAAAAGAATTTACATCAAGCTATGCTGACCTTTATGCTATGGATATTACACATTCATATACCGGTATCGTTTGGCCATTTGGTGACCGTGTTGCCGTAGGGTTTGATTGGTCTAATGTTGGTTATGATGATCAAGAGCTTAACTATAGTGAAAATAAATTAAACTTCTCCATAGGATATCAACCGTTTAAACTTGTTTCAATTGGTGGAACATTTAAATATATATCCAGAGATATGGGTCTTGATGGAACGTCATACGGAAAGTCAACTGGAATTGGATATGATTTGGGACTTCTAGTTTCTCCACACAAAAAATTGCGATTTGGTCTCGGTGTTTATGATCTTGGTGGCACAGATGTTACCTACAAACAAAATAAAGTAGATGAACAACTCTTAGGGCAAGCATTTAAACTTGGTATCGCCTATTTCCCAATAGATGGTTTAACGCTTGCGATGGATATAGATAATGACAGGGCTCATGTTGGTGGAGAATATTTTGTAAAAAATCGAATTGGATTCAGAGCGGGTTTTCAACAAGATCTTAATGGAGAAGAAAAACTATTAATCCCTTCTGCGGGTATTACCTTAAAATTTAAAAGTATCGTTTTTGAATACGGATACGAATCACATCCTTATTTAGAACCAACATACAGATATTCATTATCATTACAGTTGAGTCCAGCTGTTGTCAGTATCAATTCAGCAAAAATAAATCATAATCCTATATTTAGATCTTTACATAGATATTATGAAGGAACTCCTTTTGTGAAAACAAATATCAAAAACATTTCAGATGCTGAACTCCCTGTTGATATTTCGTTTTTCATCCCTACGATGATGGAGAACCCGCATACTGAATCAATTACTCTTCCGCCAAAATCTGATGAAACGTATAACCTGGGTGTCTCTTTTTCTTCAGACGTTTTAACATCGGCAAAAGCTTCATTTGATAATCTTGTTCAGCCTGATATAAAAGTCACTTACAAACAAGACGGCGAAGAAAAACTTGCTCAGAAAAAATTAGAATCATCCTATGTTCTTGGAAAAGGAAAATTAACTTGGAGTGATCCTGAAATGATTGCTTCCTATTTTACAACCCAAGATGTTGTCGTAGATAAATTTGCTAGAACAAATATTCAAGCATATTCTGAAGTCCTAAAAAAATATTTTGGAAAAACGAATTTAGGAAGAGCTATCATTTTGTATGATGCTTTGGGAACATTTGGCTTAGTTTATAATGTCGACCCTTCTACTCCCTTCCTTCAAATATCTGATGATAAATCAGCTTTTGATACTGTTAAATACCCCTGGGAACTTTTAGACGATAAAATTGGTGATTGTGATGACCTTGCTACTCTATATAGTACTTTATTAAATAATATTGGTATTGAAACTATGTGGCTTGATGTCTTTAAACCTGGGGAAGGTCATGTTTTTTTAATGTTTGATAGTGGCGTCGACCCAGATGATGTTGATCGATTATTTTTAGATAGAAATGAAGTTGCGGTATTTGATGATAAGGTATGGATTCCTGTTGAAGCTACCTTGGTCGGCAAACCATTTTTTAGTGCCTGGAAACAAGGAGCACTAAAATATTCTCAAATGAAAGCAGATCAATTTGTAAATGAAATAAACATGACAAAAGCCATGGCAAAATATTTACCTGGCTCCATTGCTCCTGAGGAAGTTTATATACCTGACCCAACAGGGGTTAGTGAGCTTCTTGAAGAAGATATTAGACAATACATAAAGTGGCTTGATCAAGTAGTGGCAAAAGGTATTGAAGGCAAATTAGAAACGGCTGATGATTATTATGATGTTGCTGTTCTTTATATGGAGTTTGGAAGATACCAGAGCGCAATTGACAATCTAAATACGGCAATGAACATCACACCAAATTTCCCTGATGCATTAAATACCTTAGGTGTTTGCTATACGAAGCAGGAAGAATATGAGAAATCTATCGAATTTTATAATAAAGCCTTAGAGCAACAATCAAACCATCCTGGCTTTATGTTAAATATTGCAATTTCACAGTTCATGCTAGGAAATAAAGGATTAGCAAAACAGACCTATGATGAGGTTGTTCAGATTGCTCCTTCCTTTTCAGGTAAACTAGAAGATATTCTTGGCGCAGCAAAAGCATCAATGGGACCAATGGCCAGCTCAAATACAATTAGTCTATCTGCGGATCTGGAGGCTGATCTTGATGCAGAATCTTCAAAAGGATTAAATGAACTAAAAGACTCCGCTCCTAAGCTTGAGCCAGAAGCTGTCCAACGTGCTTCATATAGAGCTCGCAGAGCAAAGAGTGATAATGCCGTAGGAATTACCTTTGCGCAAATTGGAAATAATGCAATGGCAGTAGATTATTT
>Ga0115551_1000711_pt1 | contig 22114 bp, 21 predicted proteins | sample COGITO_mtgs_1103_FD_87179 | JGI IMG/M metagenome (GOLD analysis project Ga0115551, IMG submission 87179) | Pelagic marine microbial communities from North Sea - COGITO_mtgs_110321 | ecosystem: Environmental > Aquatic > Marine > Epipelagic | place: Germany:Helgoland, sampling site Kabeltonne... | reverse complement strand
TCATTCTTGGAATACAAATAAACGCATTAGTTCTTGGGCGATGTTTAATTTGACTCGTCACTCTCATCATCATGCTGATGGCAATGTGCCGTATCAAGATCTGCGTCCATACGCTGACGCTCCGATGATGATAAATGGTTATTTGACGACTATTTTAGTGGCCTTAATTCCGCCTCTGTGGAATTATTTAATGGTGCCTAAAGTATTAGCTTGGGATGAAAAATACGCCTCTAAAGAAGAATTGATATTGGCTAAGAAAGCCAATTTAAATAGTGGTATTCCTGCGTTTGTTAAAGCCACTGAGAAACCACTTTATAACTGAGATATCGCTGGTGTTTGGCTTAATATGTTTTATATATATTGAGTGTGTTAACTATTTATAGCCCCAGACGAGAAAACAATAGTTCGTATGGGGCTTTTAAAAACGAAATAATCGCTGTGATTACCCTTTCTACACCCAGTTAGTGATGGATTTATGGCTTAAAGCACTGTAATTCATCCAGGTGTAATCAGAAACCCCCATCTCACTGGGAATATGATGTTGTCTAAACATTACTTCTTCTGGGCCATGCTTAGCTCGCCAGCGCTTCATTCGTCGCTGCAAAGTTTTAGGTGTGAGTGATCAAATAATCATGGAGTGTGGTGCTCAAGTGCATTTAGTAAAATAATGCGCTGAAGGCCTGACTTGTCTTCTAGTAGAGGGATGATTATTTACTCAAAAAGGCCATTGAATGGGTCTTTTCTGGTGCCATAGTTTTTTTTGAGCTTTAGCTGCCTGAAGCTTACCAAAACCAGACAAGCCATCTGTGCGCATTGCTTCACTAAAATTCACACCACTAACGTACTATTGCCTCATCTAAAATCACACTACTTTAATGATAATTAAGGGGAGTTTTAGATGATTCGCACGATGAACCTAAAAACACGAAGAGAGATACTGAGTAATATTCACAATCAATACCAAGAGTCTAACTGGCTAGGTAAAGCCAAGCTTCTGTATGGGTTTATAGCTGCTAGCGGATATGATAGAAAATACACGATCAAGCTGTTGAACAGTACTGAGGTAATAAAAAAATACCACAGACACACCAGGCTAGAAGCAAATATGACGAGCAAGTTAAGCAGGCGCTAATTACCCTCTGGTACGCTGCAAACCAGGTTTGCAGTAATTATGAAAACGGTTATACCGGCTAGATAGGAACCCGGCATAAAAAACAGTCATTAAGACTAAGGGCTTTTTAGGGCTATCTAGCGCTGATGCTCATCGTGGAGCGGAAAATTAAGCCTTCCCAATGAAGACTCCGAATACATTAGCGCAAAAACACCTCATCATTGCAAAAGTTACTTGCAACAACGAGGGGATCCATGCATTTTTATACCTGTGTACTTAATGTTTAATTCTATCAATTTAGGGTATTGTCGATGAGCTATACTTTTTAATCGCTCTAGGAATCACCATAACTCATGCCAGAAACTGCTGATGGCCATATTGAAGAAATAAACAGTGAGTGGGAACAACATAGCCATACGCACCACCAGCTTATTCTTGGTCTCAGTGGGCAAATTCGCGTGCAGCTTAACCAACAGCAAACGATCACGTTAGAGAGTAACCATGCGTGTTTAATTCCTGGCGGCTGCTTTCATTCATTTAAAGGCATGAGTAAAAACCGCGTATTAGTGATTGATATTGATCCTAGTGACGCAAGTATTGATCGCTCTTTGATGCAGTCGCTTTTTCAACAGGCGCAATTTATCTTATTGGATAATCAAGTTGTTAAGCTCATATCAGCGCTCAGCGATGAGCTAGCCTTACAAAATAATGCCGCGCTGCAGCCTCATGTTATCGGTTTAATATTATTCAGTTTACAGCACCGAATGCAGCAGCCCGAACCTCAAACGACGCAAGGTTCGCGCTTGGATATTAAAGGGCTTGATGAATATATTTCACAAAATCTTGCTGAAAAAATAACCGTCGATGCTCTAGCCACTTTTTGCCACATGAGCAGCAGTCAATTTCATTTACGCTTTCGCCAATTAAAAGGTGTCACACCGCACCAATATTTATTGCAACAACGCACCGAAAAAGCCATTTGGTTATTGCGCAATTCCGACTTAAGCATTGTTCAAATTGCCGCAGATAGCGGTTTTACTAATCAAAGCGCATTAAACCATGTCGTTAAAGCCAAGCTGAATACCTCCCCCGGACAAATCCGAAAAGAACGTCATAGCCTGTCAATTCAGAGTTTTTAACAAAAACTCGGGATCTTCTTACAATTAAATTTCTAATAAGCCCTCTATAGTAAATCTCAATAGCCAAAATCACCGACAATTATAACAACGCAATCGTGATTTTTTTCTTATGGCTAAACCCGAGTAGGAGCAGCGAATGAATAGCTTTGATGCCAGTAAAATGCTTTTAGAAAGTGAACAAACAATTTCCAGCAGCCAGTGGTTTGAACGCATCGTTAATCATTACGCCGTTGATGAAGATGTGCTGATGCCTGAGTTGTGCCTACTGGCTGAACCTAATCAAGAAATTCGCTATAAAACCGAAAATCGCGCGCGTGTATTAATTGATAACATTCGTAGCCAAGGTGATATTGCACATGCGGTTGATAAACTGCTGCAAGAATACAGCTTAGATAATGAAGAAGGCGTGATTTTAATGTGCTTGGCAGAAGCCTTGATGCGCATTCCTGATGACGATACCGCCGATGCATTAATTCGCGATAAATTATCCGAAGCCGAATGGGATGAACATTTAGGCAAGTCAGAATCATTACTCGTCAACGCTTCAACTTGGGGCCTGATGCTCACCGGTAAAGTGATTGGTGTTGGCGGTAAAAAGAAAACCCCAGCCAATTTATTAGCACGTTTAATTAAACGCGCCGGTGAACCGGTTATTCGCAGCGCCATGCATCAAGCGATGCGCATTATGGGCAAGCAGTTTGTACTCGGGCGTACCATTGATGAAGCGATTAAGCAGAGTAAAAGTTATCGCGCCAAAGGCTACACCTATTCGTTTGATATGCTCGGCGAAGCCGCGTTTACCGATGTTGATGCTGAAGGTTATTTTGAATCGTATTTAAGTGCGATTCGCAGTCTGGCTAAAAGCCATGACGTATGGCGGGAAGATCGTCCACAGCCTAGCATTTCGATTAAACTTTCTGCGCTATTCCCACGCTATGAAGAAGCTCATGCAGCGGCGGTGATGGATGAACTTTATCAGCGCGTTTTAACCCTGATTACAGAAGCCCGCCAGCTGAACATCGCGATCACTATTGATGCCGAAGAAGCCGACCGTTTAGAATTATCACTGCGTTTATTCAGCAAACTTTATCACAACCCCGACGTTCAAGGCTGGGGCTTATTTGGCTTAGTCGTTCAAGCCTATTCGAAACGCGCCCTTCCCGTGTTGGGTTATCTTGCCAGTCTTGCCCGCGCGCAAGGTGACGAAATCCCCATTCGCTTAGTCAAAGGCGCGTACTGGGATACCGAAATAAAACACGCGCAACAGCTCGGTTTAGCCGACTATCCCGTATTCACTCGCAAAGAAAATACCGACGTTTCTTACATGGCGTGCGCGCGCTATTTATTGAGCAGTGCGACGGACGGATGTATTTATCCACAATTTGCCAGCCATAATGCTCATACTGTTGCGGCAGTCACTGAAATGGCCGCCGACAATCCTACACGCCTATTTGAATTTCAGCGTTTACACGGCATGGGGGATGCACTTTACGATACCTTGCTCAGCGAAAGTACGGTCAACGTGCGCATCTATGCACCGGTCGGCGCGCATAAAGATTTGCTGCCTTATTTGGTTCGCCGCTTATTAGAGAACGGTGCTAACTCTTCTTTTGTGCATCGTCTAGTGGATGCGAATACACCGGTTACCGATTTAATTACCTCGCCGATTGAACAAGCGCAGCGTCATGGAATTTATCGCAATATAAAAATTCCGCGTCCCGGAGAATTGTTTACCCCGATCGAAAATGGGCAGCGTCGAAATTCTCAAGGTTATAACCTAGCGGTTGAATTTGAGCGTGAGCCACTGCTTGCGGACGTGCAGCAATTTTCAAAAACTCACTGGTCTTTTGAACCCATTATTAATGGTAAAAAAGTGAAGGAGGCGACGCAAGAAACTCATATTATTCATAGCCCTTACGATCATGAACAAGTGGTGGGTGAGCTGCATTGGGCGACGGCGGAACATGCTAAACAAGCATTAGAGTGCGCAGATCAAGCTTGGTTCGAGTGGAATCAAACCCCGGTGATTGAACGCGCAGCTTGTTTAGACCGCACTGCCGATTTATTAGAACAGCATACCGCCGAGCTCATTGCTCTGTGTACTCGCGAAGCGGGTAAAACTCTGCAAGATGGTATTGACGAAATACGTGAAGCCGTCGATTTTTGTCGTTATTACGCGCAACAAGCGCGTCAAGATATGACCAGCCCTACGCAGTTACCTGGGCCAACCGGTGAAAGTAACGAACATTATTATGCCGGTCGTGGCACCTTCTTATGTATCAGTCCGTGGAACTTCCCACTGGCCATTTTCTTAGGCCAAGTCAGCGCTGCTTTGGTGGCAGGAAACTGCGTATTAGCCAAACCTGCGGAACAAACCTCCTTGATTGCTGGACGCACTGTCGAGCTGATGCATGAAGCAGGCATTCCCAGCAATGTGCTGCACTTTTTACCCGGTGCAGGGGCGACCATCGGTGATGCCTTGTTAAGCGATGAACGCCTCGTAGGTATTGTATTTACCGGATCAACCGCCACCGCCAAACACATCAATATGACTCTGGCTCAACGCGATGGTGCAATTCCAACCTTTATCGCAGAGACAGGGGGTCAAAATGCCATGATTGTGGACTCAACGTCGTTACCTGAACAAGTCGTTGCCGATGTCATGGATTCAGCCTTTTCCAGCGCTGGGCAACGATGCTCAGCATTGAGAGTTTTATACGTACAAGATGACATTGCTGACCGCGTGATAGAGCTGATTACTGGTGCTTTACAGCGTTTTGTTGTGGGAAATCCAGAACTCTACGCGACTGATTGCGGCCCAGTGATTGATAGTCGAGCGCAGCAAGGTTTATTAACCCATTGCGAACATTGGCAAGCCCAAGGCAAGCTCTTAGCACAAGCGCTCAATCATGATGACTTAGCCAAAGGCTTTTATGTCTTGCCGACAATGATTGCGATCGATTCGATTAGCGAACTTAAAAAAGAAGAGTTTGGTCCTATTTTACATATCTGCCGCTTTGAGGCTGATGAACTGGATCAAGTAATTAATGACATAAATCAAACGGGTTATGGCCTAACGCTGGGGATTCATAGTCGCAACGAAGTCACCGCGGCTTACATTGAATCTCGAGTGAGAGTCGGTAATTGCTACGTTAACCGCAACCAAGTTGGCGCAGTAGTAGGCGTGCAACCTTTTGGTGGCCAAGGCTTATCGGGAACGGGCCCTAAAGCCGGTGGCCCGAATTATCTCAAGCGTTTCGCGACTGAGCGTGTACGTACGATTAACACGACCGCGGTTGGGGGGAACGCAAGTTTGCTTTCACAATAACACTTATTGATAAGCGCTCATTCTCAATAAGAATGAGCGTAAAGATCATCATCCCAAGCCTCTTTTGAGAGGGTGATCTATCCTTACATAATAACAATGAAAGAAAGGAACATATTATGAGCGCATCATACTCGGTCGCCATCACATTTTTTATATACCTCGGCCTTATGCTGTGGATTGGCCTTTGGGCTTATAAAAAAACCAACAACTTATCTGACTATATTTTAGGTGGACGTTCATTAGGGCCTTGGCCTTCTGCACTCTCTGCGGGGGCTTCCGATATGTCGGGCTGGCTCTTACTCGGCATGCCTGGTTATGCGTACATCGCAGGCTGGGAAGCATCTTGGTTAGGGCTCGGTTTATTTTTAGGGACTTATTTAAACTGGTTGATCGTTGCGCCACGCTTACGTGTGTATTCGCAGCTGGCTGGTGACAGTCTTACACTGCCACAATATTTTAGTAATCGCTTTAACGACAAGGTAGCAATTCGTGTTATTTCCGCCTTCTTTATTTTGTTGTTCTTCTTGTTTTATACCAGTTCTGGCTTAGTGGCTGGCGGTAAACTATTTGAATCGGTATTCGGCATAGATTACACCCTCGCAGTTACCATCGGCACACTTGCAGTCGTTTCATATACTTTTGTAGGGGGTTTCTTAGCGGTTTCTTGGACTGATTTAATACAGGGTTTATTAATGGCTGCTGCATTAATTCTTGTTCCCGTTGCTGCCTTTATGGAACTTGGCGATAGTCCAAGTACTATTTTAGCGGCGTCGAATACTGAACTGTTAGATCCTTTTACGAAAGCAACAGGGGAAGCATTAGGCTGGATTAGTATTGTTTCTTTATTAGCTTGGGGTCTGGGTTATTTTGGTCAGCCACATATTCTTGCGCGCTTTAAAGCGATTAGAAGCAAAGATGATATTAAAGCTGCTCGTCGCATTGCGGTCTCTTGGACACTCATCGGTTTAGTGGGCGCATTCTTTGTGGGTATTGCAGGTATTGGTTATTTTGAGACGCCTTTAGCCGATTCAGAAACGGTGTTTATTGCTTTAGTTCAGGCACTTTTTCATCCGCTAGTTGCTGGGATTTTATTAGCAGCCATTTTAGCCGCAATCATGTCAACGGCTGATTCCCAACTATTGGTATCTTCTGCTGCGCTTACCGAAGATTTCTATAAGTCGCTCTTTAATAAAGATGCATCTCCTGAGTCTTTGGTAAAAATCAGTCGTATTGCAGTTGTCGCCATCGCCTTTATTGCTTGGCTTCTTGCCCTTGACCCTGAAAGCTCTGTATTGGGCTTAGTATCCTATGCTTGGGCAGGATTTGGCGCTGCTTTTGGCCCTGCGGTTATTTTGTCGCTTTTCTGGTCACGCATGAATCGCCAAGGTTGCCTAGCCGGAATCTTAGTCGGTGGTATTACCGTTGTGATTTGGAAGCAGCTTAGCGGTGGTTTATTTGATATTTATGAAATTGTTCCAGGATTTATTTTAGCCAGCATAGCAATCATTGCGGTTAGCTTATTAACACCTGAACCAGAAAAAGAAATACAAGATATGTTTACTGAAGCTGAAAATAGCTAGAATGTATAGTTAAGCTTTATAAGCCTAATTGCACGATGTGCAATTAGGCGACTTTTCTACACTCTATTTTACCCAATGAAATCTTTTGTTTTTGTCCGTGCAATGCTTTCTAATAGCGACTTATTTTTAAAGTGCTATCAAAGTGTTGTTTATGGATATTATTCAGTTTGTCAAAACTCTATGTTTAATCATTTCTATACTCTTTTTCACAATCAATACTCACGCAGCACAAACCTGCCACCCTTTTTCAGTTTTCACTTGCACACTGCCCTTTCCTAGTAACTTTTATACCCACGCTGACTCCACCTCAAGCACGGGGAAATTCGTCGATTTAAAAGGCAGCTTATTACCGCAAAATGTCGAAAATGAATTTTCTAATTTCTCATCTCGCAGTGCTTATAAAAATGCTAATGGCTTTTCGGCCGCAGGGCCAATTATGTTTGAACTTGCCGATGATTTTGATGAAAATAGTTTACCCATCGATGGCGGTAATGCGGTTTTAGTATTCGATCAAGGTAGCGGTTTAGCAATACCTATTCGAACAAAAAAATACCATTACGCCGAAAACAATCGCTTTGATCAAGCGGCCCATATTATTGAAATATTTCCTCGTTCACGCTTTCAGTTTGGCCATACCTATACCGCCGTAATTACGACAAGCTTATTAGATTTAAAGGGCGAATTTGTTCCTTCGCTGCCGGTTATTAATGAATTAATTAACCGAACAGCTCGTTGGAATGGCGCATCATCGATGCAAAAAACGCTGCAACAGCTTGAGGAATTTGGTATCAAAGAAGATCAAGTTGTCAGCTTTATTGAGTTCACTGTGGGGGATGAAAAAACAAATAACGAGCCCCTCTTTGCCTTGATCGAAAATCTAAGTCAGCAAGAGCACCCAGTCCGTAACTTAAAAACCACGCAGATTAATATTTGGCCTTACGCCGCCTCTGTGACAGGCCAAGTTAAATTAAGTGACTTTCGCAATACGAATGGTCAGGTTAACTTTTCAGCCGATGCAGAAAGCAAAGCGGAGTGGGTTAATTTCTTAATGATGCTGCCCACCAGCTCTAAGCATGGAAAATCACCCATCGCGATTTATGGTCACGGTGTTGGGGTCATTAAAGAGACCATGTTATTAACAGTGGCGTTCTCTAACGCACGAAGAGGCATTGCCAGTATCGCCATCGACCAACCGAATCATGGCTCACGTTCGAAACGAGATGGCGGTACGATTTTTGAAATTTTAACCCCTAAAAAATTCACTCGCCTATCAGGCATGGCTGCCCAGTCAACGCTGGATATGACCTCACTATTATTGGCGATTCAAACGTCACTGTCCGACCTAGACGTTGCACCTTCAGGCAATGCTTGGTGGCATCAACTTTGGTATTCCGGTGGCATCGACACTCCTGATCTGGATATTGAGCGCATTCATTACCAAGGCACCTCTATGGGAGGGGTCTTGGGCACTAGCTTTATCGCCAGTGCCCAAGACTTAAAAAGCGCTTTCTTACAAGTCTCAGGAGTTGGCATCAGTAATATTCTGACGCATTCAATTTTGTTTAAAACCTTTGGTTTTGAAAACTTAATTCCCGACAATGCCAGTGCAGGCGAAGCCGCTTTATTTATGCAATTATTACAGCAAGAATTTGATAAAGGCGATGCGATTAATTTTGTCCATTACATCAAACACCCAATCCATGGCCGAAGCCCTAGAAAGTTAGTTTTACAATATGGAATCGGAGATGAGGTTGTGTATAACCCAGCGTCAGAGGCCTTAGCGGAAATTGCTGATTTACCGTTAATCATACCCAGCCTAATCGACATTGCTTATCTTAGAACCAGCGACGACTACGAAGATGGTTTTGGCTTAGTGCAAAACAAACCGTTATTACCCACCAATGGTGTGTTAGATAATATATTCGGGCACGTCAGCTTTATCCGCCCCAACGCCTTCACAGCACTTAAACTTTGGATAGAAGAAGTGGTTAACTAATACACTATCTGCTGGATAATTCCCTTAAAATGCAGTAGAATCGCGCGACTTTTAACCTTAAAAGCGCGCTCTTTACTATGCATTGTCCATTCTGCTGTGAACACGATACAAAAGTTATCGATTCTCGCCTTGTCGCTGACGGCCAACAAACTCGCCGTCGCCGCGAATGTCAGGCCTGTGGTGAACGTTTCACTACCTTTGAAAGTGCCGAGTTGGTCATGCCGCGAATCGTCAAACAAGACGGTACGCGTGAGCCTTTTAATGAAGATAAACTTATTGCCGGTATTCACCGCGCACTCGAAAAACGACCTGTTAGTATCGATAAGGTCGAACATTCTGTAAACCAAATTACCCATAAATTACGTACCCTAGGTGAGCGCGAAGTAAAAAGCCTCGTGATTGGTGAATTCGTAATGAATGAATTAAGACAACTCGATAAAGTCGCTTACGTTCGTTTTGCATCGGTTTACCGCAGCTTTCAAGATGTTGATGAATTTCGCCAAGAGATTGAGCGTATCTCAACCCAAGTGGCCGAAAAAACTCAAGAAGAAGAGTGATATGGCAAGCGATCAAGAATACATGGCCCTAGCCATTCAACTCGCGAAACGCGGCTTATATACCACCAGTCCTAATCCAAGAGTCGGCTGTGTACTGGTGAAGAACGATGAAATTATTGGCCAAGGCTTTCATATAAAAGCAGGCGAAGGTCATGCTGAAGTCAATGCCATTGCCGACGCAAAGCTACGTGGTAATGATACCCAAGACGCAACAGCGTATGTAACGCTAGAACCGTGTAGTCACTTTGGCCGTACGCCACCTTGTTCACAAGGTTTAATTGATGCCCAGGTCGCACGAGTTGTGGGCGCAATGACCGACCCGAACCCACAGGTAGCAGGTAACGGTTTTAATAGGTTACGCGCAGCGGGTATTGAAGTTGTGGATAACTGCTTAGCGGCCGAGTCCGCTAAGTTAAATCCTGGTTTTATTAAGCGCATGAGCATGGCCGCCGATACTGCCCTACCCTATGTGCGCTTAAAGATGGCCACCAGTTTAGATGGCCGTACCGCAATGCAAAGCGGTGAGAGCCAGTGGATTACTGGTCCAGAAGCCCGAGCCGACGTTCAACGACTTCGTGCTCAGAGCTGCGCTATTATTTGTGGTGCCGATTCGGTATTAATTGATGATCCGTCGATGAATGTACGCATTCAAACGGAGGCTGCTGATGGCGCTTTCCAAGAAACCCGTCAGCCATTACGAGTGATTATTGATAGCCAGCATCGCGTAACAGCGAATGCCAAAATATTTACCCACCCCGGCAAGGTGATGATCGTAAGCCCTGTTGCACCAGAATCCACGATTCATAGTGATGTGTGTTCTGTGAGTTATTTGCAAACCGCTACGAACGAAAATAGTGACCGACAACAAGTCGACCTTAAGGGCTTACTAGTAACATTAGCCCGTCAAGGCATTAACGAAATATTGGTCGAAAGCGGTGCTAAATTAGCAGGGGCTTTTATAGAACATGATTTAGTTGATGAGCTGGTGCTGTTTACCGCTCCGACGTTATTAGGCAGTGACGCACGACCTGCGTTCAACCTGCCCTTCGCTAAAATGGAACAGCAAATACGCTGGTCTTGGCACGATGTGCGAATGGTAGGGAATGACCTAAAATTAATATTGAAAAGAAAGTTTTAAAGAGAAACAGCTGATGTTCACAGGAATTATTGAAGCGGTTGGTAAAGTCGTTGCAAGCCAAAGTAAGCAAGGTGACATCCGTTTACGTATTAATACCGGCAAGCTGGATTTAAGCGATGTAAAACTCGGCGATAGCATCGCGACTAACGGTGTATGTTTGACCGTCGTTGAGTTACCAGGTGATGGTTTTTGGGCCGATGTTTCAAAAGAATCCATTACGCATACCAACATTATGGATTGGAAAAACGGCAAGTCCGTAAACCTAGAACAGGCGCTAACCTTAGCGACACGCTTGGGGGGCCACATGGTCACTGGCCATGTCGATGGTGTCGGAACCATCATGAGCCGCAATGAAGATGCGCGTTCGGTACGCTTTAAAATTAAAGCCTCCGCTGAGCTTTCTAAATACATTGCCGCTAAAGGTTCGATCACTGTCGATGGTGTTAGCCTAACGGTAAATGACATTGAAGATGCGACGACGGGTGCCACAATTTTTGATTTAAATATTGTGCCCCATACCGTGCAAGAAACGATTATTAAAGACTACCAAGTAGGACACAGTGTTCACTTAGAAGTGGATGTTATTGCACGCTATTTAGAGCGTATGATGCAGCAGAATAACGATCAACCAAAACCTGGTATCAGCCAAGCGTTTCTGGCACAGAATGGGTTTTGGAAATAAAACAAACTGCCTGAATAGCGTAGGCAATTTTGATGAAAGATTAGGAAGAGTTTAAATGGCTTTAAATAAGATTGAAGAAATTATTGATGATATGCGTCGCGGTAAAATGGTTATCCTTATGGATGATGAAGACCGTGAAAACGAAGGCGATATTATTGTTGCTGCCGAAAAAGTAACGCCAGAAATCATTAACTTTATGGCGACTGAAGCCCGTGGTTTAATTTGCTTAACGCTAACCGGTAGTCGTTGTGACTTTTTAGGTTTGCCAGCAATGGTTGCAGGTAACGGCGCTAAGTTTGCCACGCCTTTTACAGTATCAATTGAAGCCGCTGAAGGGGTAACGACGGGGATTTCTGCTGCTGACCGTGCGAAAACAATTCGCGTGGCTGTTGATGCAAACTCTAAAGCTGAAGACATTGTTCAGCCGGGTCACATTTTTCCATTACGTGCTCGCCCTGGCGGTGTATTAAGTCGTGCAGGTCATACCGAAGCGGGTTGTGACTTGGCGCGTCTTGCAGGTTTAACACCGTCTTCTGCGATTGTTGAAATCATGAATGCCGATGGCACGATGGCACGTCGCCCTGATTTAGAAATTTTTGCTGAAAAGCACGACATCAAAATTGGCACCATCGCGGATTTGATTCACTACCGCATGGCCAATGAGAAGACCGTTGATGCAGTCGCTGGCGAAACCATCAATACTGAATTTGGTGAATTCCAGCTGCACAAATTTGTCGATACGATTCAAGGCGAAACTCATATTGCTTTAACCAAAGGCACGATCAAAGGTGATGTTCCTTGTCTCGTTCGTGTTCAAACCGGTGATTTTTTACGTGATATTTTGGGCGCGGTTAAACCCGATGCTCAATCTTGGTCTAGCCAAGCAGCACTAAAGAAGATTGCTGAAGAAGGTACTGGCGCATTGGTTATATTGTCTGCAGGCCAGCCTGAAGATGTTGCCTCTAGCTTAGATCTTTATTTTGGTAACTCAAAACCGGTTAAAAACCCGAACGTTGATAGTTCAGGTACTTTCTTAACGATTGGTACTGGCTCTCAAATTTTGCGTGAAATCGGCGTTAAAAAAATGCGCTTATTAAGCTCACCTGTTAAGTATGCGGGTATTTCAGGATTTGACTTAGAAGTCGTGGAATATATTCCTTACGCTGAATAATTAAAACGAAATTATTCTCAGCGCTACAACGCTGAGAACGCTCAATAGAAATTAGATTAAATAGAAGAGAAAAGAAGATGACTGTAGAAATTATTGAAGGCGACTTAACCCCTAACGATGGTAAGTACGCCATTGTTGTTGGCCGTTGGAATGCGTTTGTTGTTGAAAGCCTATTAGAAGGCGCAGTTGACTCGTTGACTCGTCATGGCGTTGAACCAGAAAACATTACGGTTGTTCGCTGCCCAGGCGCGATGGAAATTCCATTGGTTGCACAGAAAGTTGCTCAAAGCGGTAAGTACGACGCGATCATCACTTTAGGTGCTGTGATCCGCGGTGGTACACCACACTTTGAATACGTTTCTAGCGAATGCACTAAAGGCCTTGGCCAAGTTGCTATGCAGTTCGGTATTCCAGTTTCTTTCGGTGTTTTAACCGTAGATTCAATCGAGCAAGCGATCGAACGTTCTGGCACTAAAGCTGGAAACAAAGGTGAAGAAGCGGCTATGTCTGCTTTCGAAATGGTTAACCTTCTTAACGCATTAGAGGCATAAGTTATGTCTCGTCCTACAGGCACTCAAAAAGCCAGCCCAGCGGCTCGTCGCAAAGCACGTAGCTTTGCCCTGCAAGCCATTTACCAATGGCACATGGCGGGCGCAGATTTAGCAAAAATTGAAGCTGAATTTCGCGCAGATAACGACATGAGCAAAGTGGATCTAGAATACTTCCACGAAATACTGCATGGAGTGCCACGTGAATTATCAGCGCTGGATAACATTATTTCACCGCTGCTAGATCGCAATACCGAAGAACTTACACCTGTAGAGCTTTCTATTCTTCGATTAGCAACCTATGAAATGTTGCATCGCATTGATGTACCATACAAGGTTGTTATCAACGAAGCCGTAGAACTTGCTAAATCATTTGGTGCAACAGACGGACACAAATACGTTAACGGCGTTGTGGATAAAGTAGCGCAGCAAGTTCGTACGGTTGAAGTAAAGCAACCTAATGCGAATAGTAAGCCTAAACATGCAACTCAAAAAACGACTAAGCCTGTATTCAAAGTACCTTCAGCACGAATCAGAGCAAAAGGCGGTAAGACTAGCGAAAGTAAAAATACACTTTCGATTAAAAAGTCTTAATTATTTTTACAGTTAACTTTAGGTAACGATTGTGCTGACAGAGTTTGAATTAATTAAACACTGTTTTAACTGGCCGCAAAATAATGAAACCATTATTTGTGCGGTCGGTGACGATGCTTCAATCGTTGAAGTGCCTCGCGGTTATCAACTAGTACAGAGTATCGATACGCAAGTTGCCGATATTCACTTCCCCGCGACAGCACCTGCCCAACTGATTGCACAGCGCGCTTTGCGTTGTGCCATTAGTGACTTAGCGGCAATGGGGGCAAAACCCCAAGCGTTTCATCTTGCATTAAGCTTACCCAAAAACACGTCTCAAGCTTGGCTAGAATCTTTTAGCTTAGGTTTGCGTGCGTGCGCTGAAGAATTCAATATCAGCCTCATTGGCGGCGATACAACCTCTAGCCCAGCCCTTGTTGTCACATTGCAAGTACAGGGCTTAGTCTCTGCTGGTAAAGCACTCACACGTGACAAAGCTCAAGTAGGCGATGATATTTGGCTAAGTGGAGAAATTGGTCGCTCTGCTGCCGCTCTTGAAGGCGTATTAGCGAGCCCTGAAACGTTCGTCGAAAAAGATTCAGGGTTGGCCTCAGACTATTTTTATCCGCAAGCTCAAATTAATTTAGGTCAAAAACTTGTCGGCCTAGCGCATAGCGCTCTGGATATTTCCGACGGTTTATTACAAGACGCAAGTCACATCGCCAAAGCCTCAAACGTTTGCTTAAACTTTAGCGCTGCTCACATCCCAACCAGCGAACTTGCAATCGCCCTGTGCGGACAGGCTGAAGCCTTACAATTAGCTCTAACGGGGGGCGATGATTATCAACTGTTATTTACTGCGCCCCAGCAGGCGCACAATGAGTTGAAAGATCTAAACTGTTATCACGTCGGACAAGTTGAAGAAAGAAAGGCTCATTCAGAGTGGGTTTTATTAGATGGTCAAACCGTTAGCCACAAAAGCATGGGCTACCAACACTTTTAACGTAATTTTTTACAATACTTCTCTCTGTAACTTTTATTAAATTTCCAACTCACTTTTTACCAAACTCTTTGCTACACTGCTGATTAAAATTTAATTAAGCAGTTATTCACAGGATATAAAATGGCCAAATTAGAATCCAATATCGAACTAGAAGCCGCAGCATTTCGTCGTTTATTAGCACACCTAGATGAACGTAAAGACGCACAAAACATCGACCTCATGAACCTAGCAGGCTTTTGCCGTAACTGTTTATCAAAGTGGTACAAAGTCGCAGGTGAAGAACAAGGGATTGAGATTGAATACGAAGATGCCCGTGAACTCGTTTACGGCATGCCGTATTCCGAATGGAAAGAAAAGTACCAACAAAAAGCGACTGCGGAACAACTAGCTCGTTTTAATGAAAAAGAAACTGATAGCCAAAAGGCTAAAGAAGGAAATGCAGAGTGAGCCAGCAGCCAAATATACAAAAAGGTCTATACCGTCATTATAAGGGCGCGGAATATCAAGTGATTGATGTCGCTCGTCATAGTGAAACCGAGGAATGGTTTGTTGTTTACGAAACGCGCTATGCTGACGAAGCGCCTTCAACTTGGATTCGCCCTGCTGATATGTTTTCAGAAACCGTAGAGATTGGGGGTGAGGTTATTGCACGCTTTCAGTTTATCGATTAACGTTAGCTGAAGCTCATAAATTTAAAGGCTGTAATATGGATATTCGTTCTTTAGTCACACTGGCCGTGCTGATCACCACCAGTATTAGCTCTGCTGTGCTATCCCCTCTTAGCTTTGCTGACGATATGGATAGCGAAGATAAGTTTTGGATTAATCGCACCCATAAAAATTTAAGAAAAGTTGATAACTTTCAAGCAATGACAGAAAAAACTCTGTCGCATAAAAACATTCCTGTCATAAGTGATGTTATTTTTCAGAAGCCTGCTGATTTTTATTCCATCATTACTCAACCAGAATCGGTCAAAGGTTTTGAGGCGAGTTATAGCAACAATACAATCACTCTGCACGATAATATTAATAAACAAGCATTAAGAATTAAAGGTCTTGAAAAGCCTAAAGAAAGTGCCTATTTTCAACGAGTTAAGGGGATCTACTTTTACAATAAAGAGCATTATGACCAAGAATTTACACCATCAATTCATGTGGCTGATCGCCTCTCAGTCGGCATAGATTTTACCGCAAAAGAAAAGAATCTAGATATTAATAAAATAGAAGGCTTTGTCGATTATCATTACTCGTTATTTATGCAAGCCAACTTTATTTTTAATAATGGCGTAGAATCTAAAATTAAGAATACTCACATAGAGTTTAATAAAGACTCGTTATCTCTACCTGTTGTTAATCTGCCTAAGAATACTCAGATTACTTCATGGGACTTTAGTAAAAAACATTTTTCAAATAAGCAGCTTAGCGAGAAAGTAAGCCAAAAAATAATATGGCCACAAGATAAAGATAATACTTGGAATTTTTCAACAAAGAAATATTACCCGCAAGAAAACCCAGAGCATGCCGCCGCTTATTATTACAACGAGGCATTCTTCTTAATTACCGTGACTGAACCCCATAATGGCAACGAATTAAGCAGCTTAGGGGTACCAATAGCCTTAACCGATACACAAGCAAAGCTAAATCAGTTTGCTGCGTTTTCTAGCTTAGAATTCAATGATAACGGCATACATTACACATTACTTTCAAACATCCACCCACAAAGCTTATTATCGATGGCAAAGGGCATGGTTAAAAATAATGAGTAAAGTAATCGCTCGCTAGCGAGATTCTATTGACTTCAACATACTATGAAAAACAGAAGTGCCCTGCTTTTGCATCCGAGTATCGAGAAAACGTCCTATTAATGGAACAGCAATTTTGCCTTCTGATATCCAGGTAGCATGTGTTGTTCCATCGCCTAAATCTTTAAGATCAATAATGCCTTCATAGTGATTTATTTTAAAAGGTTTCGACCGCTCAATTTTGTATTGCATGTGAATAGGTCTTTCAAAGGCAGTTATACGTTCCCAAACTTTAAACGCTCCTGTTTCAACCGTACGAAAGGCACCTTTGCCATTACGCTCTGTATCACCTTCATTCAAAAGATGGGCAATACCAACCGATGGGTACAATGCATAACGAGCATGATCACTGATCGCTTCGAATACTTTTTCGATAGGGGCTTTCACGATACGTTCTACTTTAATTTTAAACATAATGGCTCTATAGAATTATTTTTCTATCCACATTATCATTAATAATTTAAAAGACCACTGCTTAATAGATACCGTTGGTAAGTACAATAAGTAGCGATAATAGAAGGGAATTCATTGTTTTAATACTCGGCATGATTTTATAAAATTATGTCGAGTATTTTTACATATCGTTAAATTTTAGCGTTAACCTGGCAGTTAAATGCTAAAACAATGCGATCACTCTCGCCAAAATAAGGCATCGCGGCATGTTTTAGATAAGAAGGAAATACAATAATTTGTCCTGCTAGCGGTGAAAAATCCATAAAGCCATCAGCCGATAAATATGCAGTGCCCGCATCTTGATAATGATCAGCACCATGACGAGGATCATAAAAACGGTTCACCCCATTACGACCCTCAATACTACTTTCACCTTCTTCTAAATAGTAAATGCCACACCAAGAACAATTCGGATGTGAATGTGTATCGTGATAGCCACCGTTTTGAGTAATGTGGTACCAAGATTCAACCACATCAACTTGCGCTTGTGCACCTTCAGGCCAAAACGGCTCGTTCACGGCATGAGCAATCGTACCGATAAGATCTTCAACATGGGCTCGAAATTTTTGCAGCGGCTCATAAGGTTGAGTTAATAAATTCAATTCACTCTCGAATAAAGCATGCTTAGCAAAGACAGCAACCTCACTATCAATCTGAGTGTCTTGCTGGTCTTTAATCTCATACAATGCTTTTTTCAATTCAGCCGCTTCAGCTTCATGGCCAGGGTAGTGGCTAATAAATAGCTTACTGTCCCACATGGCCATATCTTCAATATAAAATTCGTCTTGCATACATCACCGCACTTGAAAATCTAATGACGCTATTCTAGATCTTTTCGGGGGCTTTATATAGCGAGCTAGATCAACAATAGATGGCTACTTCAATAATTTGCTATTATTGAATCCAATTTCCAATACCGTTGTCGTACCACTCACCTCATTACCTACCGCGATAAAGTGCTTGCCCAAACGAGTAAAGTAATCAATAGACTCTGGACCTAAATCCCCGGCCGCTGGGTTATAAGTATCATTATCACATTCGCCCTCATCAACCAGAGTACATACAGGCTCACTAAAATCACGATTATTAAGATAAGACTGATAGACAGGAGCTGTAGGAATCGTCACGTCATAAACAATAATACCGCCCTGACGCTCAAGACCAATAAAAGCATATTGCTTACCGTTTATCTCAGCCACTTCTATAGCTTCTGGTTCTGTCCCCTTATCATCACTGCGATTATCGGCCGTTTCAGCGGGGTCATTATTATCATTGGTCGCATTAAAATTATCCCCTTCACTGGCGAATACTTTTTTAGCAATATCATCACCGCTATCAAAAACAAGCTCAGCTTGTTCATTCCAGATTGAAAAAGATCGACCACCAAAAACCGTTATATTATCGGTCGCTGAGTAGCTCTCTTTATCAGAAACGACTTTAATACGTTTAAGTTGATCGTTATCATCTAACGCCGCTTTTAATGGATGAGAAGCATCGACGAAATCGACGATATCTCCCCCACGAACTTCGTCAATAAAAGAGATACAGTCGTCTAATTCATTCGCGTATTGGTCGGCATCTTCATTTTTACCACCCACATTGTATTGCTTACCATCCCAACTATGGTTTTGAGTATCACAAACCTGCTGAGTTGAAGAATAGATATATTCACGGCCATCTCCCTCATTCGCAGAAATAATATAATCCGCGTCATCAACACTAAAACTGGCGATGGTATCCGGCATGTATAAGCCAACAAGTTGTTCATAGCTCGAGAATTCACCAGGGCCATCATCTTTATTAGAAGCATCTAACTCGTTGCCACTGGCCGCATTCCAACTTTTTTCACCCAATCCTTTTATCGAATCGATGTCTGCTGTCGCAATATCAATAATAGCGATAGCGTTGTTTTCCTGTAATGCGACATACGCTTTTGTATTATCACTGTTTATAGCTAAATATTCTGGCTCTAAGTCTTGCGCAACCGAAGTACCGGCAGGCCCCGTTATTCTAACGTTAGCGTCCAGTTCGGTATGACGGCTCGCGCCTATATTGAATGCAGAGAACGAAACCTGTTTTACTACGGCATCAGCACTGCTATATCCCTCAGAGAGATCAACTATCGTCACCGAACCTTCAGGATCATTCACATAATCGCTACTCGGCTCACCTTCATTTGCCGTTAAAATGGTTTGCCCATCACTGCTTAAAGTCACCATATCAGGTAAGGCACCAGCAGAATAAGTTGCCAATAAAGAAAGATCATCTGAACGATATAAAGCGATAAGTCCTGGGTTCTGCTTCACCTTAGCTTCAATCGCCACGGCGACTAAACCTTGTTTAGCTGAAACACTGTTCGCTGCGCCTATTTCGATGCCCGCAGCGGTAGCGGCTAAAGATAGATCAATATTGCCGACTTTAGACGGCGCACTGTTATTGGCATTAAGTGCTAAAACATCAATACTCGCTGCTTGAGAATTAACAACATAAAGGCGATCTGAACACGTATCGTAACTCACAATTTCAGCGGAAGAGGTGGCAAAATCACTACCGGAAAAATACGAATCGACAACCGATAATGTTAATACTTCATTTGAAATGGAAATGGCTGCTTTTTTCAAGACAGTTGAAGTATTCTCGGTATCGACACACTGAATATTGAGGCTAGCGAAAGAAGATTTTTTACTGCCGTTATCTGCGGCATCAGTTGTTGATGAAGAACCGCCGCAGGCCGTTAAACCTGCGCTTAGAATGGCAATTGAAAGAATAGAATTTTTAAATTTCATAATAATTAATACCCAGCGATGTTTAAACTGGCACTATATTATGAATAAATTATGACAAAGAGATGTCAGTTTGCTTAATTAATCACAGTTTATAAAAATTTTTTCACATAAGAGCAACTAGCTTCAATGTCGTAGTTTTGCTCTTTAGCCCAAGCCAATCCCGCCACGACAAGCTGCTCTGCCAACTTTTGGCCACGTAACTCGGTCGGTACATAAGTCCGGTTAAAATCAATTTTTTGATGCGTATCAGACTGGCTACTTTCCCTACCACTTAATTTATAATCCAATAAACATTCATAGCCATCTTTGGCCAGAACAAAGCGATTACTTTCTATTTGATGATTGACTGTATTCATGACTTAACTCTCTTTTTACTGACTTTATCAATCTAATAAAGCTACATAACAACTCGAAGAGCAACCGCTAATAATACGATGCCCGAACATTTTTCAATAATGCCAATATTGTTGCGTAATTTAACCAGCATTGCAGAATGAGATAATACAAGTGCGACTAAGCAATACCAAAGCGTATCAATACCACTGACCGTCGCAACCATAATGATATTATGCTGCCAACCAGCTGCGTCATTCAAGAACTGGCTGAACAAGGCTAGAAAGAAAATTGCCAGTTTTGGGTTTAAAAATGAAATCATTAAACCTTCATAGAAACTTTGCTTCAGCGTAACCGATACCTGCTCTGCTGATAGTGCTGAGTTTTCTGAATTAGAGGTTAACGCACTATAAGCCAGCCACACTAAAAAAGCGGCACCGGTATATTTAATAACATCAAATAACCAAGGCGTTTGCTTAATAATAAGAGCAAGCCCCACAACAGTTGCAATGGCATACAACATGACACCCAATCCGTGCCCCATACTGGCAATAAAACCATTAAATCGCCCACCCGACATTGAATGCTTCAATATGACAATAAAACTTTGCCCAGGAGTCATTGCGCCTAAAAGACAAAGGGTTGCCAGTGAAATCCATGCGGTTAATTCCATTTAGTTAGCCTCATACGGTTAGTCTCATGCAATAAATCCATTTAAATTTTTTAATGACTGTAGAGAGAAGTCTTAATAAATATCAGAGGCTACTTTAAGCTTTCGCATAAAGGTTTAGAAATGGAATGATCTACTGGCTGTCATGAAGTAATTTCATACCTTGTTGAATACGGGTTTCTAAGTGATTCTTCAATATCGGTAAACATAACTCTCTAAGCCATGCATGCTCAAAGTCTTGTTGATATTTAGCGTGCCACAATAAATAATACTTATGCGGCTTAACCGATACGGGCAATGGCTTAATCTTTAAGGTATGTGTCTTTGAAAATTCTGCAGCAATGTGCAAGGGAACGGTGAGCATAGAATTGGTCGATAATAACAACTCGATCGCGGACTGAAAGAAAGGCACTTGAGCAATAATCTTTCGTTCTTGACCTTTAATTTTTAGTGCCTGATCAATAAGACTGTCTTTGTCCCCGCCTCCACTGATTAAAATATGCCTCGCGGATAAATAGTCTTCTAATAAGAGAGGCTGATCAGCAAGAGCATGGGATGCACTAATAATAACGACAGACTGATCTTCCGCCATTAACTGTCCATACAAATTCTCAGGTACGGTATCGATAATACTGGTGACTAAATCGAGCTGATTGATCGAGGCGTCTACCAACTTTTCTTTACCCCACATCAGATATTCGATGCCAATGTTAGGCGCTTCTTTTTCTACCTGCTTTAATATTTCAGGAAAAACGGCTTGCGCAACATAGTCACTAGAAGCGAACCGAAATACTCGACAACAACTCGTTAGATTTAACGTATTAGGCAAGTACAAGTCATCCAACTGTTGCATGAGTACAGGGAGTCGCGCTTTTAACTGCTCTCCTCGAAAGGTCAGCACAAACTGACTACCTTCACGAATCAAAATTTCATCATCGAACGCTTGTCGAATTTGACTCAGGGTTTTGCTCATGGCCGATTGAGTCACATTTAAATCTTTAGCTGATTCAGTCAGGTTTCTGGTCGTCAGAATCGAAATTAACGCGGGCAGTAATTTGTAGTTATTCATAAGATTAACGCTCTACTTTCAGTATCAATAAATTATCGAGCATGGGTTAAACCGAGAGCTCACCCCAAATAGTAGACGCCCTACTAATTAATTTTATGCAGCCATTCTTTCATACTGCACTGGTGATTTAAAGTTCAACGACGTATGCATTCGAACACAATTATAATAATCCTCTA
>Ga0115551_1000697_pt1 | contig 22373 bp, 15 predicted proteins | sample COGITO_mtgs_1103_FD_87179 | JGI IMG/M metagenome (GOLD analysis project Ga0115551, IMG submission 87179) | Pelagic marine microbial communities from North Sea - COGITO_mtgs_110321 | ecosystem: Environmental > Aquatic > Marine > Epipelagic | place: Germany:Helgoland, sampling site Kabeltonne... | reverse complement strand
TATAATGGCGCATTAGAGGTTGTATTGTTTGATTTTTCTGTAAAGTGTTCTTTCTGAGATACCTAACTCGGATGCTGCTAATTTTCTTTTCCCTTTATTGCGATCTAAGGCTTTAATAATGAGCTCAATTTCTTTGTCATGTAAAGATAGGGTTTCTTCTTCTTCAATTTCTTCTGCAAAATGGTACTTGTCGGAAGGATTTGAATCAGGCATATGGTCTTTTTCAGAAGCACTGTTTTGAATGGCTAATATTGATTTAGAGGGAAGGGGTTCATAATCATTGTCTGAAACCGCCTCGTCGTCATAATTGTCCTCATTTTCTTGATAAGAGGAAAGTGCTTCTAATTGCACGGATTTTTGAGACTCATTACCGTATATTTTTCTAATGAGGTTGTCGTTTTCTTTTTGTACTGAAGCACCATCTTTTCCTTTTAGCAATTCTAAAGTCAGTTTTTTCAAGTCGTTGAGGTCTCCTTTCATGTCAAAGAGTACCTTATACAGTATTTCTCTTTCATTGGAGAAATCACTAGATTGTTTTTCAGATCCAATGACTGCAGGCAATTGGCTGCTGTGCACCTGTGGGAGGTAGGATTGTAGGGTTTTGACATTTACTTCTCTTGAAGATTCCAATACAGATATTTGTTCCGCAATGTTTCGGAGTTGTCTAATGTTGCCTGGCCACCTGTATTTTATGAGCATTTGAACCGCTTCCTCTGAAAGTCGAATGGTAGGCATCTTATATTTTTGTCCAAAGTCCGATGCAAATTTTCTAAATAAAAGATGGATGTCTTCTTTTCTAGTGCGCAATGGAGGAACCCCTATCTCAATAGTGCTTAATCGGTAATAAAGGTCTTCTCTGAATTTGCCTTCTTGAATGGCTTTGGTCATTTCTACGTTGGTAGCAGCGACTATTCTTACATTGGTTTTTTGGACTTGTGAGGACCCTACTTTTAAGAATTCTCCATTTTCTAGTACCCTAAGGAGTCTCACTTGTGTGGTTAAAGGCAATTCTCCTACTTCATCTAAAAAAATAGTTCCACCATCTGCCACTTCAAAGTAGCCACTTCTGGTTGCTGTTGCGCCTGTAAAAGCGCCTTTTTCATGACCAAAAAGTTCACTATCTATGGTGCCTTCTGGAATAGCTCCGCAGTTTACGGCAATGTATTTTGAGTGTTTTCTGTGGGAAAGTCCGTGAATGATTTTTGGAATAGATTCTTTTCCTACCCCACTTTCTCCTGTAACCAATACGGAGATATCTGTAGGGGCTACCTGAATAGCTTTCTCCAATGACCTATTTAATGTAGGGTCATTTCCAATAATTTCAAATCGTTGTTTAATGGCTTGCAAGTTTTCCATTATGATGAAAGTTTGGTGTGTGAAATGGCTTTTCCTAATAAGGTTCCGGAGGTGCAATCTGTAATTTTTACTGCAACTAGGTCACCAATTTTATAAGTTTCTCTTGGAAATACCACTACGGCATTGTAGTTGTTTCTTCCCATGAGGTCTTTCTCTGATTTTTTAGATACCCCCTCTACCAACACGGTTTCAATTTTACCTATCCTATTTTGAGTGTGCATGGCAGCATGTTTGCGTTGGACGGCTATGACTTCTGCAAGTCTTTTGCTTTTTAAGGTTTCCGGGATATTGTCTGCTAAGTTTTTTCCAGCTGCAGTTCCTGGCCTGTCTGAGTAGGAGTACATATAACCGAAATCATATTTTACATATTCCATAAGGCTTAGGGTGTCCTTGTGGTCTTTTTCGGTTTCATTGGGGAACCCAATAATCATATCTTGAGAAATAGCACAGTCAGGGATTATAGCCCTAATATTGTCTATAAGAGCCATATATTCTTCTCTAGTGTGTTGGCGGTTCATGGCTTTTAGAATACGGTTACTTCCGCTTTGTACGGGCAAGTGAATGTGCTTGCAAATATTTGAATGTGCCGCCATGGTTCTAACCACATCCAAGGTCATGTCCTGTGGATTTGAAGTGGAAAAACGAATTCTCATTTCAGGAAACTTTAGCGCTACTTTTTCTAACAACTGTGAAAAATTTACTGCTGTAGCCTGAGCCATTTGGGTGGCTTTATTAAAATCTTTTTTTAAACCACCTCCGTACCAAAGGTAGCTGTCTACATTCTGCCCTAAAAGGGTCATTTCTTTATAGCCTTTGTCCCAGAGGTCCTGTATTTCTGTAAGTATGGAAAGTGGGTCTCTGGATCTTTCTCTCCCCCTTGTAAATGGGACTACGCAAAAAGTACACATATTGTCACAGCCTCTTGTAATGGAAACAAAAGCGGTAATTTTATTGCTGGCCAGTCTCACAGGAGCAATGTCCCCATAGGTTTCCTCTTTTGATAAAATCACATTGACGGCATTTCTTCCAGCCTCCACTTCTTTAAGTAAATTAGGAATGTCTTTATAGGCATCTGGGCCTACTACCATATCTACAATTTTGGCCTCTTCGAGTAGCTTTGTTTTGAGTCTTTCTGCCATACACCCTAACACCCCTACTTTCATTTGTGGGTTGCTGCGTTTCACGGCCTGAAATTTCTCTAAGCGTTTTCTCACGGTTTGTTCCGCCTTATCTCTAATGGAGCAAGTATTGATCAGCACAAGGTCTGCTTCTTCTAATACCTCTGTGGTGTGATACCCCTCAGCGGCTAATATTGACGCAACTACTTCGGAATCTGAAAAATTCATGGCGCAACCATAACTTTCTATATAAAGTTTTTTTGCGTTTGAGCCTTGAAGGTTTAGCTTCAATGCGGTTCCTTGTATGTTTGGATCAATAGTTTTTTCCATAGGGGAGTAAGCGGTATTTAAAATGGTTTACAAAGATAGTACTAAATTCAAATTAGTGACATTTTGTCATGGATTTTTTGGTCCTTAGTGGGGCTTTATTTAAAGGTGCTATTCAAAACAGATATGACTGAGACCGGTTAAAATAAAAAAATTGACCTACTTTTGTTTCCATAAATACGATCAATGGCAAAGAATTTAGTAATTGTAGAGTCCCCGGCAAAAGCCAAAACCATAGAAAAATTTTTAGGACCAGATTTTAAAGTAGCCTCTAGTTATGGGCATATTGCAGATCTTCCGTCCAAGGAATTGGGGGTAGCAGTGGATGATGATTTTGAAGCAAAATATATAGTTTCCTCCGATAAAAAAGCATTGGTAAAACAATTACAAGTATTGGCCAATAAAGCAGAGATCATTTGGTTGGCTAGTGATGAGGACCGAGAAGGAGAGGCTATTTCTTGGCATTTGTCAGAAACTTTGAAATTAGATAAAGCCAAAACCAAGAGGATTGTATTTAACTCTATTACAAAATCTGCGGTGCAGCATGCGATTCAAAACCCTAGAGAGATAGATTACAATCTTGTCAATGCACAGCAAGCCAGGCGTGTTTTAGATCGTTTGGTAGGTTATGAATTGTCTCCTGTGTTGTGGAAAAAAATTAAGCCAGGACTTTCTGCAGGAAGGGTTCAATCCGTTGCTGTAAGACTTATTGTAGAGAGAGAAAGAGAGATTGACTCATTTAATCCTGAAGCTTCCTTTAAAATTACGGCCCAATTCAAGACCCAGGCTGGGGTATTGTTTTCTGCAAAAATATACAAGACCTTTGCTGACCAAGGGGCTGCATCTGCCTTTTTAAATCAAAATATTGGGGCTCATTTTTCAGTGGCGCAATTGGAAAAGAAGCCTGCGAAAAAAACACCTGCTGCACCATTTACCACCTCTACATTACAACAAGAGGCTTCTAGAAAGATTTATTTTTCTGTATCTAAAACCATGCAAGTAGCCCAGAGACTTTACGAGGCTGGACACATTACTTATATGAGAACAGACAGCGTTAATCTTTCCAAAGAGGCAAAAGAAGCTGCTGCTGCTGCGATTATAGAAAATTATGGAAAATCTTTCTCTCATCCGAGAGATTTTAGGGGTAAGACCAAAGGAGCTCAAGAGGCTCACGAGGCCATTAGACCGACAAATATGATGGTTCAAAATCCAGTGAGTGACAGGGACCAAGCCAAATTATATGACCTTATTTGGAAACGTACCTTGGCTTCTCAAATGTCAGATGCTCAATTAGAAAGAACCAATGTTAAAATTGCGGCCAACACCCATGACGAACAATTCACAGCCAGTGGAGAGGTCATTACTTTTGAAGGTTTTTTAAAGGTTTATCTGGAAGGAGTAGATGACGAAGATCAGGAGGAACAAGAAGGTATGTTACCTGCAATGAGTCTATCTGAAAGCTTGGATTATCAAAGCATTACAGCTACCGAACGTTTTTCAAGACCTCCTTACAGGTATTCAGAAGCTTCTTTAGTAAAGAAACTTGAGGAATTAGGTATTGGAAGACCATCTACCTATGCGCCAACCATATCTACCATTCAAAATAGGGGGTATGTGGAAAAAGGTACTATAGAAGGAACCGCAAGGGCATACCAACAGTTGGTGCTCTCTAAAGACGTCTTAAAAGCCAGTACACTTTCTGAAAATGTAGGCTCTGACAAGGGCAAAATGGTCCCAACAGACATTGGCATGATTGTCAATGATTTTTTAGTGGATCACTTTGCTTCTATTATGGATTATCATTTCACGGCTAAAGTAGAAGAAGATTTTGATGAGATAGCTCAAGGCACAGAGGATTGGAAAAAAGTGATGAAAAATTTCTATCAAGACTTTCATCCCAAAGTACTCAATGTAGAGGAAAATGCGGAAAGGGCTTCTGGAGAAAGACTTTTGGGAGACGACCCCAAGTCCGGAAGACCCCTTATTGTTCGTTTGGGTAAATTTGGTGCTATGGCACAAATAGGCCATGCAGACGACGAGGAGAAACCCGTGTTTGCCAGTCTTTTGCCAGAACAATCACTGGGTACAATCACTTTTCAAGAGGCATTGGATTTATTCAAATTGCCCCGTGAATTAGGCACCTATGAGGGTAAAGAAGTTCTAGCCAATGTGGGCAGATTTGGTCCATACATTAAGTTTGGAGAAGTGTTTGTTTCTATGGATAGGGCAGAAAGCGCTATGGATGTTAGCTTTGATAGGGCCGTAGAACTTATTGTTGAGAAGCAAAAAGCAGACGCCCCAATCGCACACTATGATAACCATGAAGTGACTAAAGGGACAGGTCGTTTTGGTCCTTTTATAAAATGGAATGGGCTATTTATAAACGTGAATAAAAAATATGATTTTGATGCTTTATCTACTGCAGACATTGCAGAACTCATTGAGTTAAAAAAGCAAAAAGAAATTGAAAAAGTAATACATGACTGGCCGGAAGCTGGGGTTAGAATTGAAAAAGCCAGGTGGGGACGCCATAATATTTTGAAGGGTAAAGTAAAAATTGAACTGGCAAAGGAAGTGGCGGTGGAAGCCATGACCTTGGAACAAGCAGAGGCCATCATAGAACAAAAGGCCCCTAAGAAGAAAGCGGCCCCTAAGAAAAAAACGGCTGCTAAGAAAACGACCACTAAAAAGGCATCGGCTGTTAAAGCCAAGCCAAAAGCAACGGCTAAAAAATAGTATTTAATTTCCCTTATCATCTTTTGACATGGCCTTAGAATTTTTACTCCCCGTCTCAGATAAAGTTTTGGCACATAGTGCACTTTTACCGGAGCAGGCTATTGGAAATAAAATAAAAGTACATACGCAAAAATCAGGGATTCCTCCTTTAGATGGCGTTCAATTGGCTTTTTTAGGGGTACATGAATCCAGAAATGCCTTTGAAAAAAAGCCGTATAGATTAGCTATTGACGCCATTAGAATTCAATGGTACAAGCTCATGTTTGGCAATTGGAATAGTGCTGTGGTGGATCTTGGAGATCTGCCAGAAGGTGCTGAGGTTTCAGATACCTACTATGTGTTGAATCAGGTAGTCTCTGAATTGGTTACTAAGGGCATAGTACCCATTATTGTTGGGGCTACTCAAGATATTACCTACCCTATTTACAGGTCTTTTGATCTGAGTGGGAAAATGGTCAATATGGTTTCCGTAGACAGTCGTTTTGACTTTGGCAGCCAAGATGAATTGATTTCATCTCACTCTTATATGAGTAAGATTATCACCGAAAAGCCCAATAATTTATTTAATTTTTCAAACCTTGGTTACCAGAGCTATTTTAACGCTCAGGAGGCCATGGATTTGATGGATAGACTTTTTTTTGATGCTTACAGATTGGGAAGTCTAACCAAAGATTTAAGCGTGGCGGAACCTGTTTTGAGAGGGGCGCACATTGTAGGTATAGACGCAAGGGCTGTTAGGGCCTCTGAAATGGGCGGAGGCAGTGATTTCTCTCCCAATGGTTTTGATGGCAGAGAAATTTGCACGCTTTCTAGGTATGCTGGTTTGAGTGATACTGTGGCTGTTTTTGGAATTTTTGAAAGTGACAATCATCCTCAGAGCACCCAGATGGTTGCTCAAATGATATGGTACTTTATGGAGGGGTATGGATTTAGACATCCTGAATCTCCTTTGGAATCACCAGATAACTTTATTAAATACACCCTCCCTTTTGAAGACAGGGACTTGGTTTTTTATAAAAGCCAGTTTACACAGCGTTGGTGGGTTGGGGTATCTTTTTTAGAGACTGAGGATAATAAAGCCGCAGCTACGGCGTTATTACCCTGCACAGAACAAGATTATTTAGCGGCTTGTAATCACAATATTCCAGAAAGGTGGTTTAAAGCGCAAAAAAAAGGTTTTATTTAAGTAGCATTATGCTATTTTTGTTAACATTATAAAAAGAACATCTATTATTTTGAAAAATATAATCTCATACACAACTGTAAAAACTTCTATATATAGCATGCTAGCTTTGTTATTATTTTTTAGTTGCAAGTCAAATAACACAAAAGGAGAATTAATTGGTGCTCCAGGTCAAAAATGGTTTTCTGAAAAACCATTCGGAATGGAATTGATTCCAAGTGGTTCTTTTGTCATGGGAAAATCTGAGGAAGATATGGCGAGTGCCTTAAACGCTCCCACTAAAACAGTTACGGTAAAGTCTTTTTATATGGACAACACGGAAATTACCAATGCGGAATACAGACAATACGTGAACTGGGTCAAGGATTCTATTGTGCGTGTAAAATTAGCTGTTTTAGCAGACGATTTAGGTTTAACTCCGGAAGATGAAGGCATTGGTTTATATGCCTTTAAAGAGTCAGATACTACGGACATGACTCCTTATGAAAAATACAAGTTCTACAATGCTCCAACAGATCCTGAAAATCCTTACGCTGGATACACTTTAAATAGGACAGAAGACATTATTTGGAATACAAAAGATTATCCTGACGAGTATTATGCAGAGGTCATGGACCAGCTTTATTTATCTGAAGAAGAGGCGTATAACGGTCAGAGAAGTTTTAGGGTTAAAGAATTAAAATACACTTACAATTGGTTGGATACAGACGCTGCTATTGCAGCGCGTTCTGACAATAGAAAAAATTATATCAGAAAAGAAGTGGCTATGGTGTATCCTGACACAACCGTTTGGATTAAAGACTTTGCCTACGCTTATAATGAGCCCATGCACAACGACTACTTCTGGCACGACGCTTATTCAGATTATCCAGTTGTTGGGGTTACTTGGAAACAGGCTCAGGCTTTTTGCCATTGGAGAACAAAATTAAAGAATGATGATCAGCGTGTTAGGGGAGCCCAAACAGTAAATCCTTTCAGACTTCCTACAGAGGCAGAATGGGAATACGCTGCTAGAGGAGGAATTAAAGGCGGTACTTACCCTTGGGGAGGACCCTATTTGTTGGGAGATAATGGTTGTTTTATGGCTAATTTTAAACCTCAAAGAGGTGATTATGCTTCAGATACAGCGCTATATACTGTGGAAGCTAAATCTTATGCAGCCAATGACTACAACCTTTACAACATGGCAGGGAATGTGTCTGAATGGACCGCTTCTTCCTTTGATCCAGGTTCTTATGAATACGTGTCTACCATGAATCCTTTTGCCGGAGATAAAAACAATCCAAAGAAAGTGATTAGAGGGGGTTCTTGGAAGGACGTTGCTTATTTCTTGCAGGTAAGTACAAGAGATTTTGAATATCAGGACACTGCGAGAAGCTATGTTGGTTTTAGAACGGTTCAAGATTTTATGGGGGAATCTGGAGAGAAAGACAGAAGACAGTAATATTGAGGTCTTAGTTCCTGAATCATAGTAAAGACATTAAGAAAACAAGAAATTTAAAAATTAGTAGAACAAGAATCATTCAAAAGCAATTTTTTTTATGATTTTTACTTTTAAAACCAACATTATTTAATAGCATGGCAAAGTCATTAAAACAAAAGAAAGTAGAAAATATGGTTTACGGCCTTGGGGCGGCTGTAGTAATCTTAGGAGCGTTATTTAAACTGACTCACTGGGAGCTTGGTCCTTTAAATGGCACAGTGCTCTTGGCTGTAGGACTTATTACTGAAGCAGGAATTTTTGTCTTTTCTGCTTTTGAAACACCAGAAGATGATTATGATTGGACCCTCGCTTATCCTGAATTAGTAGGTGGGCAAAAGAGCGGTGTAGCCCATCCTGCAGATGCAGATGGTATGCTGTCCAAAAAATTAGACCAATTGCTTCAAGATGCGAAATTAGACGCTGCTTTAATGGAGCGCCTTGGAAGTGGCATCAAAAATTTTGAAGGAGCTGCAAGAAATATAGCGCCTACTTCTGCTGCAATTGAATCTACAGAAAAATATGCTTTAGAGTTAAAACAGGCTGCTTCACAAATGCAGGCTTTAAATGACTTATATAAATCTCAACTAGACAGTGCAGGCACTCAAGCAGCGGTCCAAGAAACTATTGCGCAAAATGCTGCTGCATTAAAGGCTCAAATGGAAGCCATGACGGCTAATTTAGAAGCACTCAACGGGGTGTATAACGGTATGTTGCATGCCATGAACAGAAAGCAATAAGATATGGCGTCAGGCAAATTGTCCCCAAGGCAGAAAATGATCAATCTTATGTACTTAGTGTTTATTGCTATGTTGGCCTTAAACATGAGTAAAGAAGTGTTGACTGCATTCGGATTGATGAAAGAAAAATTCGAATATTCCAATGCAGAAATGACTTTGGTAAACCAACAGTTTTTTGATGGTTTGCAAATTAAGGCAGCTGAAAACCCGGATAAATTTGGTCCTTTATTAGAACAGGCAAACCAAATTAAAATAGCATCACAAGTCTATTTTGACTATTTGGAGGGTTTAAAGACATCTATGACGGCAAAATACGAAGACAAGCAAGATTATGAAAGGATGGATAGAACGGACTATCTTGACCAATTGTTCTTTAATGGTGACAATTACTCCAAAGAAGGGAAAGAATTTATAGCGCAATTGAATGCTTTTAAAACTACTTTAAATGGAGCCATTCCTTCTAATTTAACCAATGTTATTAAGGCCTTGGATAGAAGATTCTCTGTTGGAGATGCCCAGGGAATGTTACAAGACAGGGAAGGTAAAAATATTCCTTGGTTGAATTACCATTATGAGGGTTACCCCATGGTGAGTTCTTTGGCTAGTTTTACGCAATTACAATCGGATATAAAAATAACAGAACAGGAGGCTTTTAAGGGTATGTTAGAAGGACAGCTCACTTCTGAATTGTCAATGACTAACTACACTACGCTTTTAGAGCAAGAAAAATCTGCTTTTTACCAAGGAGAGGCTTTCTCAGGAAGCATTGTTTTGGGAAGGAAAGATGCCACTACAAGACCTAATAGGGTAGAACTATCCTTAGATGGCAGGCCTATGATAGAAGGTAAAGACTTCGTGATAGAAGACGGTAAAGTGAAACTTACCATAAGTGCTGGAAGTCCTGGAGACCATACCATTTCAGGAGCATTGGTTTTTTTACAAGACGGAGAAGAAACTATTGTGCCAGTACAATCTACCTTTGCTACGATTACTAAACCAAACGCAGCGGTCATTTCTGCAGACAAAATGAATGTGGTTTACAGGGGGTTACCAAACCCAATGACTATCTCTATTCCAGGTGTAGCAGACAATAATGTGCAAGCTTCCGCAGACGGTCTTTCAAAAACCGGCGGTAGTAAATACGTTCTGAACCCCAAAACAGGTAGGGAAGTCGCTATAACAGCGACAGGGAAATTACCAGATGGTCAGACCATTAAAACCACGTCTTCCTTTAGAATCAAAGAAATTCCTAAACCTGAGGGAACGGTAAGGGGAGAAACGGGGACTTTGAAAATGCCGCGGAACAATCTGGAAATTTCCACTATTGGTGCTGTACTTGATGATTTTGATTTTGATTTAAATATAGCAGTGAGCGAGTTTAAAGTGAAAATTCCAGGGCAACCAAGTATATTGGTGCGTGGAAATAAATTTGACGCCAAAGCAAAAGCTGCTTTGAAAAGAGCGTCCAGGGGTGATTTGATTCAAATTTTTGACATTAAAGCATATATTACAAACAACAGAACATACAATTTGAAAACAGTTACTTCTGTCATTGTAGAGCTTGTAAACTAAAGAAATATGAAAGGGTATATTAAATTATTATTGGTGCTAGTTGTAATGGTAAGTGCTCACACAGCTGCCTTTGCGCAGCAAAATGTGCTGAATGCTAAAACGCCTGATCAAATGAGAGCCTCTGAATTGGCGGGTGCTTTATTGCCAGAGAAACCCATGTCTTACGGTTATGTAGATCAAAGAGATATTCTCTGGTCTAAAACCGTATGGGAAGTGATTGATTTGGATGAACGCATTAATTTTCCTTTATATTACCCTGTAGATACCGTTGCATTGGATGTTTCCAGAAGATCTCTCTATGATGTTTTGGTAAAGAATATTAAAAATGGATCGTTAGAGGAAGTCTATGTAGATTCTTATTTTACAGAAAAAAGGGCTTTTGAAGATCTAAAGGCAAGTCTTCAAAAAGTAGACACTACAGATGCCGGTTACCAGGCTTTAAATGCTGGTGAACAGGTGCCAGAAGAATACATTACCAGAAGAGATATTACAGCTGCAGATATTGAGCAGTATTTAATTAAAGGCATGTGGTATTTTGACAAGCGTTTAGGAGAACTCAAGTACCGATTAATTGGCTTGGCTCCAGTGGCTCCAGATGTGAATTTTATAGATGACGACAATGTGGATCCTGAAGAAAATAAAGTGCCTTTATTTTGGGTGTGGTATCCTGCTGCAAGAGATATTCTTCATAATGCCAAAGTGTTCAACCAAAGAAATCCTTCCAATCCAATTTCTTTTGACATGTTGCTCAATGCCAGAAGATTTAATTCAATGATTTATAGAGAAGACAATGAATTTGGCGACAGAGATATTAAAGATTACATTGTTAAAAATGCTTTGTTTCAATTGCTTGAATCCAATAGAATTAAAGAGGCTATAAGAGATAAGGAGCAGGACATGTGGAGTTATTAATTCCGTATGACTAAAAACATAGACACTATTATTGTTGGTTTAGGTTTGGCTGGTTTGGCTTATGCCGAGCATTTGCTAAATAGCGGAAAATCTTTTGTGGTTTTCTCTGACCGTTCCCAACGAGCCTCTATGGTAGCAGGCGGTTTGTATAACCCTGTTATTCTCAAACGTTTTACTGGAGCTTGGAATGGTGCCGCGCAATTGGATTACGCGCTGCCTTTTTATGAAAATCTTGAACGTAAATTGGGCTTGAAATTAGATTATCAATTGCCTATATTGAGAAGGTTCGCCAGTATTGAGGAGCAGAACTTATGGTTTCAGGCCTCTGACAAACCAGGTCTAAATCCATTTTTATCCTTAAAGCTCCTAGAAAACAATAATCAAGGTCTTTTCATTCCTCATAAATTTGGTTTGGTTCAAGGCAGTGGACGAGTAGCTACCAAAGCATTGATTAATTCCTATGAGACCTATTTAGAACAGCAGGATCTTTGGCGAAATGAATCATTTGATTGCACACATTTATCTGTGGAAGTTTCTGGAGTTAGTTATAAGTCGTGGAAGGCCAAGCGTGTGGTTTTCGCAGAGGGATATGGGCTTAAGAGCAATCCATTTTTTAATTATTTGCCTTTAGAGGGAACAAAGGGGGAGGTGATTACGATGCGTATTCCAGGTTTAAACGAGGGTGCTATTGTAAAATCTGGTGTTTTTATTATTCCCTTAGGAGGGGACCTTTACAGGGTAGGATCTACTTATTTCTGGCGAGATAAGACAGAGGGACCTACTGAGGCAGCTAAAACTTTTCTTTTAGAGCGTTTAGAGCGCTTTATGACCCTGCCTTACGAAATAGTCTCACATATGTCTGGAGTGAGGCCTACAGTCTCTGATAGAAGGCCTCTGGTGGGACAGCATCCAGAACACAACAATCTATTTGTGTTAAATGGAATGGGCTCTAGGGGGGTTATGACGGCACCTACTGCTGCAAATGCTTTATATAAATATATTTATGAGGGGCTTGCAATAGATCCTGAAATGGATGTGGCTAGATTTTTGCCTTAAAATCAGCCACTGCATTGGGATCGAAATGCATGAAAATGTTGATCCAAATATTTCTAGAAATCCTAATAACTATGGGATAGAACACAATCATGGTTACTACAATAGCTATAAAGGCTGTTTTTAGAGAACTCCCTAAGAATAAATAAGAGATTATAAATGCCGCTACAGCAAATGCAATTCCAACACCATAACTTACATACATGGCACCGTAAAAAAAGGAAGGTTCCATCATATATTTTGCATTACAATGGCCACAACGTTCCTGCATTTTAAATAATTTGCCCAAATGATAGGGGTTTTTGTCCAAATACATGTTTTCTTCTTGGCATCTGGGACAACTTCCTGTTAAAATGCTATTTAGTTTGTTTCCTTTTTTTAACATTTGCAAAATATTTTTGTAAAAATACCTCAATCCGGGGTTTTTTAATGTAACAACAGTCACAAAAGAATGCTCAATATACACAAGTTATCTGTAGGTTTTGGTGGAGAATACCTCTTTGAAGAAATCTCATTTAGATTAAATGCTGGAGACCGCGTAGGTCTTATCGGAAAAAATGGTGCTGGAAAATCTACACTACTGAAACTACTCTCTAAAGATATGGCGCCAGATACTGGCGTGATAGCGAGTGAAAAGGACCTTCAATTAGGATTCTTAAGGCAAGATATAGATTTTGTTCAGGGGAGAACTGTTTTGGAAGAAGCCCAGCAAGCCTTTGAAGAAATTAAATCTCTTGAATTGCAATTGGATGAGGTAAACCATCAGTTGGCTACCAGAACAGATTATGAGAGTGATGCGTATTCTGCGATTATTGAAGACCTCAGTGATTTAACCCATAGATATGAGCTCATAGGAGGGTATAACTATCAGGGAGAGACCGAGAAAATTCTTCAGGGATTGGGTTTTAAAAGGGCAGATTTTGACAAGAAAACAGAGACGTTTTCTGGAGGGTGGAGAATGCGTATTGAACTGGCCAAGTTGCTGCTTCAAACCAATGACGTGCTTTTATTAGATGAGCCTACCAACCACCTAGACATAGAATCTATTATTTGGTTGGAACAATTTTTAAATCAGTACTCAGGTGCTGTGGTGATTGTTTCTCACGACAAGATGTTTCTTGACAATGTAACCAACAGAAGTATAGAAATTTCCCTGGGAAGGATTTACGACTACAACAAGCCTTATTCTCAGTATTTGGTGCTGCGATCTGAGCTAAAAGAATTACAACTCAACGCACAAAAGAACCAAGAAAAGCAAATCCAACAAACTGAGCGGCTCATTGAAAAGTTTAGGGCCAAAGCTTCCAAAGCCACCATGGCCCAATCGCTGATTAAAAAATTGGATAAAATAGATAGGATTGAGGTAGATGAAGATGACAATAGCGTCATGAAACTTCGTTTTCCCATTTCTGTCACTCCAGGAAAAGTGGTGCTTGAGATAGACGGTGTGTCTAAATCTTACGGAGACAACCAAGTGTTGTCAGAAATAGATCTTTTGATTGAACGGGATTCAAAAACTGCCTTTGTAGGTCAAAATGGCCAAGGCAAGTCTACATTAGCAAAGATTATTGTAGCTGAATTAGAGGCTTCTAATGGCTTGGTAAAATTGGGACACAATGTACAAATTGGGTATTTTGCCCAAAACCAAGCAGAGTATTTAGACGGTAGTAAAACTGTTTTAGATACTATGATAGACGCTGCCAATGAGACAAACAGGGCCAAAGTTAGAGATATTCTAGGGTCATTTTTGTTTAGGGGAGAAGAAGTAGATAAGTTTGTAAGGGTGCTCTCTGGAGGAGAGCGCAATAGATTGGCCTTGGCCAAGTTGCTCTTGCAGCCACTCAATGTTTTGGTCATGGATGAGCCCACCAACCACCTGGATATTAAATCTAAAAATGTACTAAAGCAGGCACTACAAAGTTTTGAAGGGACCTTGCTATTGGTGTCTCATGACAGGGATTTTTTACAAGGTCTTACCAATAAAGTGTACGAATTTAAGGACCAGAAGATCAATGAGTACCTAGGAGATATTGACTTTTATTTAGAGCAGCGAAAGGTCCAGGATTTCAGGGCTATTGAAAAAAAGCAACAGGTAAAAACTGAAAAAAAGGGCCAAAGCAATCAAAAACCAGCCTTAGATTACCAACAGCAAAAAGCCCATAAATCACTTCAGAATAAGCTCAGTAATCTAGAAACTAAAATTTCAGACCTGGAAAAATTAATTGCCTCTAAAGACAAGTCTTTGGAAGATAATTATGAAAAAACTGCTGCTGATTCAGCCTTTTTTGACCGCTACCAAAAGGATAAAAAAGATTTACAACAGGCCATGAAAGATTGGGAAAAAGTGAGTTTAGATTTAGAATTGTTTTAAACTGCAAGTGTTACTTTTAATTTAAGGTTTTTTTAACATTTGTTCTCTTTACTTATGGATAGTTTTGGCGTCTCAATACTTTAATTAACTAGAGACTTCATGGAATTAAAAAAACTAAGGGGAGTGATCCTTGCCGGTTTAGCCCTAATAGGCTTAGCGCTATCTATTTTTTTAGCTAAAAATTTGATTGACAATAAGGCTTCAGCTGTTGCTCCAGCGAGAAAAATCATCAAAGAGGTGGTAGTACAAAAAGCCTTAAATGGCCCAGTAACTATTAGTGTTCCTGCCCAAGGTTTGGTAACAGCCAAAAAGCGTATTGAGATTTATTCTGAGGTACAAGGGGTCTTTAGAATGGGGGCTCAATTGTTTAGGACAGGTCAGTCTTACCAATCAAATGAAATCTTACTTCAAATAGATGCCGCTGAATACCTAGCGAATGTAAAATCTTCAAGAACTAATTTATACAATCAAATTGCAGCAATACTTCCAGATATTAGACTGGATTTTTCAAAAGAATACCTCACTTGGCGGGCCTTTTTAAACGCCATTGATATTAATAAAAACCTTCCAGAATTACCGCAAATGTCAGATGATAATCTAAAGCTGTTTGTTTCTGGCAGGGGGGTGTTAGGGGCTTACTACGCCGTTAAAAATTTAGAGCAAAGACTGTCTAAATACCAAGTAAGGGCGCCATTTAACGGGGTGCTAACAGAGGCCTTAGTGACAGAGGGTACACTAGTAAGGGCTGGACAAAAATTAGGAGAATATATTCAGCCTGGAGTCTATGAACTTATGGTGTCTCTTCCTAAATCTTACGCTTTAAAACTAAATCAGGGCGCTAGGGTGACCCTCAATAACATGGAGGGAGATCTTTCATTTGTTGGACAAGTGGTGCGTTTGAATGCAACAGTAGACCCAAGCACACAGACTACCGCTGTAACTATAGAAATTATAGACCCAAGCTTATACGAGGGCGTATATCTCAAAGCGGTTTTAGAAGGTAACACCATTCAAAATGCCATATCCCTTCCTAGAGCATTGGTCAGTGAATCCAATACAGTATTTGCTGTAGATAACAACACACTAAAAGCTATTCCTGTACTGCCTTTGCATTATTCAGAGGGCCAAGTAGTGGTTTCAGGTATTCCAGAGGGGATAGAAATTTTAGCCAAGCCACTTTTAGGGGCTTATGAAGGCATGACCGTAAATCCCATTAGATGAGAAAATTAGTAGCGTATTTTATAAAATACCAAGTAGCGGTAAACATTTTTGTATTGGCGTTCTTTCTCTTTGGAATTTTTGGCGCAAAGGCTTTGAAGTCTTCTTTTTTCCCCCTGACAGAATCCAAGATTATACAAATTAGTATTGCCTACCCTGGAGCCTCTCCTTTAGAGATTGAAGAAGGTGTTGTACTAAAAATAGAGGACAATTTAAAAGGCTTGCAAGGGGTAGACAGGGTAACCGCGGTAGCCAATGAAAACAGCGGTAGAATTACCGTAGAAATAGAAAAAGGGCTGGACATAGATTTCATGCTCTTAGAAGTGAAAAACGCCGTAGATAGAGTGCCCTCTTATCCTACTGGTATGGAGCCTTTAGTGGTGGCCAAGCAAGAAGTGGTTAGACCCACAATCTCTTTGGCTTTAAGTGGTAAAAATGTCCCACTTCAGACCCTGAAACAATTGGGTAGGGGTATTGAAAACGACATTAGGGCCATGGAGGGAATATCACAGATCACAGTATCTGGTTACCCCCAAGAAGAAATTGAAATTGCCGTAAATGAAAGCCAGCTTTTGGCCTACAATTTAAGTTTTACAGAGGTAGCACAAGCAGTGGCTAACGCCAACCTATTAATCACTGGTGGTACGGTTAAAACAGCAGAAGAAGACTTTCTGATCAGGGCAAACAATAAATACTATTTTGGGAAAGAGCTCTCTAATCTTATAGTGACCACTCAGTCTAATGGAACATTGGTTCGACTAAGCGAAGTAGCTGAAATTAGAGATCGTTTTGCGGAATCTCCCAATGCTACTTTTTACGACGGAGAAGAAGCCGTTAATATCACCATTAATAGTACCAACACCGAAGATTTAATCTCTACAGCAACCAGAATAAAAGAATATGCCCTTCAGTACAACCAGACCCATGACGGGGTGCACTTGAGTGTGCTGAGTGATCAATCCATTACATTGACCCAACGAACAGAATTATTGGTTAAAAATGCCTGGCAGGGTATGTTATTGGTGTTGTTCTTCTTGTCCCTATTTTTGAACACCAGGTTGGCTTTCTGGGTGGCTTTTGGTTTGCCAGTGGCTTTCTTGGGCATGTTTGCTTTTGCAGGATTCTTTAATGTGACTATTAATGTACTGTCGCTATTTGGGATGATTATTGTCATTGGAATTCTTGTAGACGACGGAATTGTTATTGCAGAAAACATATACCAACACTACGAACGCGGAAAAAAGCCAGTTGAAGCAGCTATAGATGGTATTTTAGAGGTAATACCTCCAATTATATCTGCGATTATAACCACTGTTTTGGCCTTCTCTATTTTCTTGTTTTTAGACAGTAGGATTGGAGAATTCTTTGGAGAGGTCTCTGTGGTTGTGATACTGACCCTTGTGGTTTCTTTGGTAGAAGCACTCATTATACTACCTGCCCACTTGGCGCACTCTAAAGCATTACAGCCTTTAGATGAAACGCCTAAGGATGGTTTGGCAAGCGTATTTGCTAAACTCAGGGGCTTTAATGCTATGGGTGAAAAGATCATGAATTGGATGAGAGATACTTTGTACGCTCCTGCCTTAGATTTTTCTTTAAAGCATAAATTCTTCACATTTGCCTTGTTCATCATGGCCTTAATTCTCACCATAGGCTCTGTTGGAGGTGGCATTATTAAAACCGCATTTTTCCCAAGAATAGCGAGTGACCGGGTTCAAATTACCTTGGTCATGCCCAATGGGACCAATGAAAAAATCACAGATTCTATTATCAGTGTTATTGAAGAAAAATCTGCTTTAGTGAACCGAGAGCTCACAGAAAAATACTTGCAGCCAGAAGGAAAACCTTTATTTGAAAATACCATTAAGACTATAGGGCCTGGGGCTTCTAGAGCCAGCCTAGAGATAAACTTACTCCCCGGAGAAGAGCGTCCAGACAATATTAGGGCAGACATGGTCACCACAAGATTGGCTGAACTCGTTGGTCCAGTGATTGGAGTAGAACAACTGATTTACGGTTCAGGGGGTAATTTCGGAGGCAGTCCTGTATCTGTATCGCTCTTAGGAAACAATATAGAAGAACTAAAAGCTGCCAAGCAGGACCTCAAAACTGCTTTGGTAGAAAATGATTTGCTCAAAGATGTAGTAGACAATGATCCAGCTGGGATAAAAGAAATTAGACTGGAGCTCAAAGACAATGCCTATGTTTTAGGATTAGATGTTAGAAACGTCATGGCGCAGGTGCGTTCAGGATTTTTTGGATCGCAAGCACAGCGCTTTCAAAGGGGTCAAGACGAAATTCGGGTATGGGTCCGCTATAACAAGGAGGACAGGTCTTCTATTTCAAATTTAGAAGACATGAGGATTCAAACCCCAACTGGGGCTAAGGTGCCGCTAAGAGAGATTGCATCTTATAGCATTGAAAGAGGAGATGTGTCTATTAACCACCTAGACGGGCGAAGAGAGATTCAGGTTTCAGCAGATTTAAAAAACCCAAATACCACCAGTGGTAGTGATATTATGGAAGAAATTAAGCTTCATATCATGCCAGATATTCAAGCCAAATACCCTTCCGTAAGCCCTTCTTATGAAGGCCAAAATAGGGAAGTGAATAAACTGACCAAGTCCTTAAACAAAGCAGGTATTCCTATTTTATTTCTCATATACCTCACTATTGCCTTTACGTTTAGAAGTTATACCCAGCCATTATTGCTAATGATTATGGTACCTATAAGTTTTACTGCAGTGGCTTGGGGACATTGGATTCATGATTTCCCCATCAATATTATTTCCCTTTTAGGAATTATTGCGCTGATTGGAATTATGGTGAACGATGGTTTGGTACTTATTGGTCGTTTTAATACCAACCTCAAAGAGGGCATGCCCTTTGATACCGCACTATTAGAGGCTGGAAAATCCCGATTCAGGGCCATTTTCTTAACTTCTGTTACAACCATAGCTGGATTAGCCCCCTTGCTTTTAGAAAAGAGCAGACAGGCGCAATTTTTAAAGCCAATGGCCATTTCAATTGCCTATGGGATAGGATTTGCCACCTTGCTTACCCTTGTTTTGCTTCCAGTTTTCTTATCGTTCAACAATAATTTAAAAACGACTGTTAAATGGTTGTGGTCAGGAAATATGCCCACTAAAGAATCTGTAGAACGAGCCGTATTAGAAGTGCAAGAAGCAAAAGATTTAGAGGGAGATACCCATTAATTCAGCGTTAAATAAAACAATATGAAAAGTCGTGTAATATTTTTGGTTTGCTTTCTTGGGGCTTGGATTTCCGAGGCACAGACCACACGTTTAGATAAAGAAGTGGCATTTTCTGCTGCCTTAGATAAGAATTTTGGCATTCAAGTCTCTAGAAACCAACTCAGTATTGCTAAGAACAATGCATCTGTTTTAAACAGTGGTTTTTTACCTACTGTGTCTGCTATATCTGCAGCCAATTACAACCAAGACAACAGTACCATTGAATTTCCAGGACAATTTCTTGAAGACGGCAGCCCAAGGCCAAATTTAACCTTAGACCAGGCAGAGGCACAGCGTTATAACGCAGGGCTGCAATTAAATTACACCTTGTTTGACGGTATGGGAAGGCGTTACAATTACAAGGCTTTAAAGAACAGGTATGCGCTTAGTGAATTGCAATTAAGGGAGACCATAGAGAATACAGTCATTCAGCTTTTTTCTGTGTATTTTAGGGTGGCCCAGCTGTCAGAAAATAGTGTAGTTTTGGAGAATATTTTGGGTCTTTCTAAGCGAAGGCTCACCAGGGCAGAATATGCTTTTGAATTGGGTCAGACCAATAAATTAGCTGTATTAAATGCGGCTGTAGATGTGGCTAATGACAGTATTTCGCTATTGAATGCCCAACAAAACTTAGGTACCGCCAAACGAGACTTGGGTGTACTGATCAACAGTGACCTTCAACAGGATTTTAAGGTAGACACCACAGTGGTTTTCTTACCCTTGCAAAGGGTAGAGACCCTTTTAGAAAGTGCCAAACAAAACAATGTGCAATTATTGCTTGCTCAGACCAATACAAGGATAAACGAATACGACCTAAAGGTGAGCCAGTCTGGATTTTTACCTAGGGTTGGACTTACGGGAAGCTATGGTTGGAACTTGAACCAAAGTGCGGCATCGGCTTTTTTTCCTGGGGTAAATAACACCAATTACAATATCGCTTTAGGGGCCAATCTTACTTGGAATTTATTTAGTGGAGGCCAGACCCTGACCAGGATAAAAAATGCCAAATTGGCCCTAGACAACCAAGAAATATTACAAGCACAGCAAGATTTGAGTTTTGAAAGAGACCTCATGAACGCCTGGCAGGTGTATGAAAACAGCTTATCTATTTTTGCTCTGCAAGAGGCACTAGTTAAAACATCTGCGGTCAATTTTAAACGCACCGAGGAACAATACGCATTGGGTACTATTACCGCCATTGAATTCCGACAGGCGCAGTTGAATTTGTTAAACGCAGAGACCAGCAGTAATGCGGCCAAGTACAATGCTAAATTAGCCGAGTATGCGTTGTTGCAACTTTCGGGACAATTGTTAAATACAGATTTTTAAGCACTTCTTTTATAAGGCCCATTTTTGGGCAATGGCGTCTACACAGTTAATGCCGTCTATGGCGGCAGATATAATGCCACCAGCATAACCAGCACCCTCCCCACAAGGATATAGCCCTTTAATGTCTATGTGTTCTAAGGTGTTGGGATCTCTAGGAATAGAGACTGGAGAAGAGGTCCTGCTTTCAGGTGCGTGTAAAACCGCCTCATTGGTGTAATAACCATTCATTTTACGACCAAACTTCACAAAGGCCTTTTGCAGTCTTTTTGCAATCAGTGGCGGCAGTACCTCTGCTAAATTAACACTCACAATCCCAGGCTGATAAGAGGTTTTTGGAAAGTCTGCAGAGGTTTTACCCTGTACAAAATCTATCATTCTTTGGGCGGGTACTCGCTGTGTTTTACCTCCGGCAACCCAGCAGTCATACTCCACTTTTTTCTGAAAATCTAGGCATACAAAAGGATCATTTTCTTTGTAATTAGGTAAGTCTTCTGGCGAAACACTCACCACAATACCGGAGTTGGCATAAGGATTGTTTCGCTTGCTTGGACTCCAACCATTGGTGACCACTTCTTCTGCTTCTGTAGCACATGGGGCAATAATCCCACCCGGACACATGCAAAATGAATAGACACCCATTCCGTTTACCTGTTCTACCAAAGCGTAAGACGCCGGAGGGAGGTATGGATTTTGGTGGTCTCCATGGTATTGAATGTCGTTTATTAATTCTTGGGTGTGTTCTACACGAACCCCAAGCGCAAAAGGTTTGGCAGCTATAGTGACCCCTCTTTTGTGGAGCAAGTAAAAAATATCTCTTGCGGAGTGTCCCGTAGCTAAGACTACTTCTGAAAAGTCATGCCAGGTATCTCCGTTTATTTCGAGTCCTTTAATGCTGTTGTTTTCTATTTTAATATCGGTGAGTTTGGCATTGAAATGCACCGCGCCTCCGTGTGCAATTACGGCTTCTCTCATGGCCGTAATAATGGCGGGTAATTTATTGGTGCCAATATGAGGGTGTGCTTCCACTAGAATGTCGTCAGAGGCACCAAAGTGCACCAACCACTCTAAGGCTTTAAGTACATTACCCCTCTTTTTAGATCGGGTGTATAATTTACCGTCAGAATAGGTTCCAGCACCCCCTTCTCCAAAGCAATAATTGGATTCTGGGTTTACGGTTTGTGCTTTGTTAATGGCGGCCAAATCCCGTCTCCTCGCACGCACATCTTTTCCTCTTTCGAACACCACTGGAGTGATTCCTGCTTCAATAGCCCTGAGTGCTGCGTATAATCCTGCAGGGCCAGCACCAATAATGGCCACTTTTTTCTCTGGATTTACTGTTTTTGCTCTCCAAGCCTGTGCTACTTCTCTTACTTCGCCCACCTTCCAAAACTCCAGCTGTACATTCAGTTTAATAGACGCTTTCCTGGCGTCTAAGGAACGTTTTCTAATGCGCCAATCAATTACCTCATTCGGGTTTAGTTTGGCCTTCTGAAGCCCTAGGCGGTAAATGAATTCTAGGTCTTCCTGCTGTTGCGGTTTTATGACTATTTGAACGAGTGCACTCATAGTGCAAAGGTAGTTTATAAGCTGTAAATAAACCTAAAAGTTACAAACCTTGGTTGTATGAAAGTTTCAGAGGTAAAGACAGAAATATTATTGGCGTTGTTTCTAATTTGGGCATCTATGTTGAGTAGGTTGGTGCCGCTTAATTGGTATTCCCATTT
>Ga0115551_1000678_pt1 | contig 22636 bp, 21 predicted proteins | sample COGITO_mtgs_1103_FD_87179 | JGI IMG/M metagenome (GOLD analysis project Ga0115551, IMG submission 87179) | Pelagic marine microbial communities from North Sea - COGITO_mtgs_110321 | ecosystem: Environmental > Aquatic > Marine > Epipelagic | place: Germany:Helgoland, sampling site Kabeltonne... | reverse complement strand
CTACATCTTAACGACGTAGACCTAAACGCTTGATCAAAGAAGTGTAACGAGTTGCGTCCTTACCCTTCAAGTAATCCAACAATTTACGACGCTGGTTTACCATGCGAATCAAACCACGACGAGAGTGGTGATCTTTATGGTTCACTTTAAAGTGATCCTGCAAACCAACGATGTTGTGAGTCAACAAAGCAACCTGAACTTCTGGTGAACCAGTATCGCCTTCGGCTTGTTGATATTCAGCAACGATTGCAGCTTTATTTTCGACAGTTAATGCCATGATAGTATCTCCATAATATGCGGTTAAGTCGGCCAAACATCTCCACCGTGCATATTAACAGTAGGATGCTGCTTGAGCTTCTTAATTCAAAAGGACTAAAAATCTCAAACTAGCCAGAAATCGATTGAAACGAATGCCTCTAAGTTTACTCGCTTGGCAAGTCGACCTGAAAAACACGTTTCGGTATCAGTGTTCCGTTGTCAGTAATGTCACCAACGCCAACAAAGACAACTCCATCAGGAGTATTAACCCATAATTGTACTTGAGGCGTCAGCGGGAAGCTAGTTTTCACTCTCTGCCCGTGTAAAATTTTGTGCCCTTCGTGCAAGGTTAGCTCAATTTTAGCCCAGTCAGGAATGGCTTCTGCAGAATGAATCAACATTTCATCCATAACCGCATGGCGCTCTGCCACAACAGGATAGTTATCCTCAAGATCCAACAGAGTTTGATAATCAACGAATTGAGCTTCTGAAAATGGACCCGCCTGATTGCGATGCAACATACTCACATAAGCACCACAGCCTAATTCATTACCAATGTCTTCGACCAAGCTGCGAATATAAGTGCCTTTAGAGCACACAACTTCAAGATCAATCTCACCCACGTCTTGACGAATATCCAACACCAGCAAAGAATGAATCGTAACTTGACGCTGTTTCAAAGCCTTCAAATCCAGCTCAATACCTTTACGCGCAAGCTCATATAGAGGCCTACCCTCATGCTTAAGCGCGGAATACATGGGAGGAACTTGAGTGATTAGACCACGGAAATTTTTCAGAATTGTTTCAACAGAAGCCGCATCAAAATCAGGTATTGGTTTTACCGAGATAATCTCGCCATCTTGGTCGCCCGTTGAACGAATCTCACCCAACTTACAGGTGGTGACATAACCCTTTGTTGACTCAAGCAGGATCTGAGAGAACTTAGTTGCATCCCCAAAACACAAAGGAAGTACACCAGATGCCATGGGGTCAAGCGCGCCAGTATGACCTGCTTTTTTAGCGCCCAAAAGCCACTTTATCTTTTGTAAAACTTGATTTGAAGAAAGGCCCAACGGTTTATTGAGCACTATAATGCCGCTTATATCGCGACCTTTTTTGACACGCGCCATACTTCTATTTCTACTCTTACTTTCTACTATTCACTATCTTTGGCAGGCTTGCCCGCACGAGCAACATCTTCAGCAACCACTTTGTTGATCAAGTTCGTCATATGGTGACCACGCAATAGCGATTCATCATAATGGAAACGCAATAAAGGCGTAATACGAGTTGTCATTTGGCGAGATAACTCTCCACGCAAGAAACCAGCAGCATCATTTAATACTTTGCTTGCTTGCTTTTGGATGGCCGCTTCATCGGCTTCATCACTGTCACCTTTCGCACCCATTACGGTGAAATAGATGTCTGCATAGCCAAGGTCTTTAGCGACCTTAACGGCATTCAACGTCACCATGCCTAAGCGTGGATCTTTCATATCAAATTGAATTAATTGCGCTAGATCTCGCTGGATCTGTTCGCCTAAGCGCGTAGTACGGCTAAAATCTTTTGGCATTGTGTCGCCCCTAAATATCTTTTATATAACCAGCTACATGATTGTACATATAACCAACTATTTAACTAGCATAGCGAAAAAACGCCGCATAAAGCGGCGTTTTTCGTTTTTAGCTAATCTACTAAGTTAATAGATAGATAACTTAATAGACAGCTAATTAAAGCGTACGTGCGATTTCATTCACAATATACACTTCGATCTGGTCACCAGCGCGAACATCTTGATAGTTCTTAACACCGATACCACATTCCATACCTTGGCGAACTTCTTGAACGTCATCTTTAAAGCGACGTAAAGATTCTAATTCACCTTCATAGATAACCGTATTCTCACGAAGTACACGGATTCTCTTATTACGGTGAATAACACCATCAGTCACCATCGAACCAGCGATCAGACCAAACTTAGGCGACTTAAATACTTCACGTACTTCAGCAACACCCAGAATCTCTTCACGTAATTCAGGAGCCAATAGGCCAGACATAGCCGCTCTAATATCGTCGATCAAGTCATAGATGATGCTGTAATAGCGTAAGTCTAAACCGTTGTCTTCAATAACTCGTTTCGCTGATGCATCTGCACGAACGTTAAAGCCAAAGATAACCGCATCAGAAGCCAAGGCTAATGTTGCATCCGTTTCAGAAATACCACCAACACCAGAAGACACAATATTAACCTTCACTTCATCGGTACCAAGACCTTGAAGGGAAGCAATCAATGCTTCTAGAGAACCACGAACATCTGTTTTAAGAACAATGTTCAAGTTCGATTGCTCACTGCCACCCATGTTATTAAACAAGGCATCCAGTTTCGCTTTCTGTTGAAGCTGCTGAATACCTTCTTTACGCTTAGATTCGCGGTGCTCTGCTACTTCACGCGCTTTCTTCTCGCTTTCAACAACGATGAAAGCTGCGCCAGCATCAGGCGTGCCATTAAGACCTAAGATCTCAACAGGAATAGACGGGCCAGCAGATTCTGTTGGCTTACCATTCTCATCCAATAACGCACGAGCACGGCCATAACAAGTACCGGCAAGAACGATATCGCCTTTCTTAATTGTACCGTTTTGTACAAGTAAGGTAGCTACTGGACCACGACCCTTATCAAGGCGAGATTCAACAACAACACCCTGACCAGGACCATCGATCACTGCTTTAAGCTCAAGCAATTCAGCTTGTAATAAAACAGCGTCTAATAATTCAGTAACACCTTCACCGGTATGCGCCGATACTGGCATGAAAGGAACGTCGCCGCCCCAATCTTCTGGGATTACATCACACGCAGACAGTTCGTTTTTAACACGATCTACATCAGCGCCTTCTTTATCCATTTTATTAATCGCAACAACGATAGGAACGCCAGCGGCTTTCGCATGCTGTACAGCTTCTTTCGTCTGAGGCATTACACCATCATCAGCGGCAACTACTAGAATAACAACGTCAGTACACTGAGCACCACGTGAACGCATTGAAGTGAATGCGGCGTGTCCTGGTGTATCTAAGAAAGAGATCATGCCATGACCTGTTTCTACGTGATAAGCACCAATATGCTGTGTGATACCACCGGCTTCGCCAGTCGCTACACGACTTGAACGAATGTAATCCAATAGTGAAGTCTTACCATGGTCAACGTGGCCCATTACGGTCACAACTGGCGCACGATCTTCTTCATCAGCATCATAAGTTACCGACTCAAATACGTCTTCTTCAAGCGCGTTATCTGAAATTAACTTAGTTACTTTATGACCCATTTCTTCAACAACTAACGTCGCTGTATCCTGGTCTAAAGTCTGGTTAATGGTGGCCATTACGCCCATACCCATCAACGCTTTAATTACGTCACCGGCCTTAATTGCCATTTTAGCAGCAAGATCACCCGCTGTAATTGCTTCTGGCAATTCAACCTGATGAATAACAGGAGCCGTTGGCTTAGTAAACGAGTGCTCGTTATCTGCTTGTGCTTGTGCAGTTCGAGCCGCTTTACCTTTAAGCTTCTTACGACGACCACGCTGATTCGCTGAACCATCTTCAGTACGGAACTGACGAGGAGCACCTGAACGTGGAGCGCCACCTGGAGCACCTGAACGCGGGGCGCCTGGAGCACCTGAGCGTGGAGCTGCTGCTGGAGCACCGCCTGGAGCGCGCTTTTTATTGCGATCTGCACCATCACGTTGCGTTGCAGCTTCTGCTGTTGCTTGCTTCTGCGCTAGCTCTGCCTTAGTTGGCGGAACTGTCTTCGCAGCGGCTGTCGCTGTTGGCTTTTTGTTACGCGTATCGCGAGCTACTGGCTTAGCACTTAGCTTAGGCTTAGCACCTGCTTTAGGCTTGGCTGCTGCTGTCGCTTTTGGCTTAACTTCAGCCTTTGGCTTAGCGGCGACTTTTGCTTTCGCTGCAACACGAGCTGTAGAACTGACGCCACCACGAGCTTTAGCTTCAGACTGAGATTTCTGAGAAATCTTATGCTTAGCCGCTGGCTTAATTTTTTTAGCTTCAGCCGCTTCTTTCGCTTTCTTAGCCGATTCTGCTGCAGCTTTCGCCTCTAAAGCCTCAGCGGCTTTCTTAGCTTCTGCTGTTGCTGCTTCAGCGGCCTGCTTAATTTCAGCCGTTGCTGCTTTATCTGCTTTCACTGCAGTGACTTTTTCTTCCACTGCGGCGGCAACAACATCGGCATCTGGCTTAACAAAAGTACGCTTTTTACGAACTTCAACAGCAACATCTTTCTTGCCGCCTTGACCCGTTTTCAGCGTAGTCGTTGTTTTACGCTTAAGACTAATCTTTTTCGGTTCTGCTTCAGCAGCATCACCGTGATTTTTCTTTAAGTGGCCCAATAAGGCCTCTTTTTGGTCAGCACTTACCGCATCATTTGCGTTAGTCTGAGGTAAGCCCGCTTCTTTCATTTGTGATAGTAGACGATCTGAATCGGTCCCCACCACATCAGCAAACTCTTGAACTGTTGTATCGGTCATGCATCTCTCCTAGGCCGAGTGAATCTATTACTCAGTGCCTTCAAACCAAGGCTTACGAGCGGTCATAATTAACTCGGCCGCTTTTTCTTCTGTCATGCCTTCGATGTCAATAATATCGTCGATGGCCTGCTCTGCTAGATCTTCCATTGTGCAAATACCCTGGCTTGCCAATACAAGAGCAAGATGTTTATCCATACCCTCCATAATTAGCAAGTCTTCAGCGGGCTCTGCAGCTTCCAATTTTTCTTCGGAAGCAATCGCTAGTGTCAAAATCACATCTTTCGCACGATTTTGCAGCTCAGTAGCAATTTCTTCATCGAGGCCATCAATGGCGATCATTTCAGCAATTGGGACATAAGCAACTTCTTCTAGCGTGGTGAAACCTTCTTCAACCAATAATTCTGCGAAGTCTTCATCGATATCCAGTTGTTGGGTAAATTCATCAATGATGCTACCCGATTCCTGGTTCTGCTTTTCTGCAGCAGCAGCTTCAGTCATTACGTTGATTTCCCAGCCGGTAAGCTCAGAAGCCAAACGCACATTCTGTCCACCACGACCAATCGCTTGCGCTAAATTGTCTGCGGCGACTGCGACATCCATTGAGTTAGAGTCTTCATCAACGATGATGGAGCTAACTTCAGCTGGAGCCATGGCATTGATAACAAGTTGTGCAGGGTTATCATCCCAAAGCACGATATCAATACGCTCGTTACCACCTAGTTCATTCGTTACCGCTTGCACACGAGAACCACGCATACCCACACAAGCTCCAACTGGATCCATGCGGCCATCGTTAGTTTTCACAGCAATCTTGGCACGAGAACCTGGATCGCGAGCTGCACCTTTTATTTCAATCACTTCTTCGGCGATTTCAGGCACTTCAATGCGGAACAACTCAATGATCATCGCTGGCACAGTTCGGCTCAGCATCAATTGAGGTCCACGATTTTCTGGGCGAATGCAGTCTAAAACAGCACGTACACGATCACCCATACGTACAATTTCACGACCAATAAGCTGATCTTTTGGCAATAAGCCTTCAGCATTATTACCCAAATCGACAATCACGTTATCGCGAGTCACTTTCTTAACGCTACCGCTAACAAGTTCGCCAACGCGATCTTCGTATTGCTCAACAACCATGGCGCGCTCAGCTTCACGTACTTTCTGTACTATGATTTGCTTTGCAGCTTGAGCACCAATACGACCAAAACCGACATTATCGACTTCAGTTTCATAGACATCACCCGGCTTCAAGTTTTCATCGATTTCTAACGCTTCTTCAAGTGTTAGTTCATCGCCTAAGCCAGGTACTACATCGTTGCTTACAACTAACCAGCTACGGAAAGTTACATAATCACCGGTACGGCGATCAATGTTTACAGTAATAGTTGCTTCTTCGTCTTCGTAACGTTTTTTTGTCGCCGCTGCTAATGCGGATTCAATAGCATCGAAAATAATTTCTTTATCAACGCCTTTTTCGTTTGAAACCGCTTCCGCGACCAGAAGTATTTCTTTACTCATTTCTAGCCTCGCTCTCTGCCTTAGTCCTTGAATTGGGGAATAACGTGCGCTTTTTCAATCATATCGATGGGCAGTAAGTATTCGTGCTGGTCAACCTGCACGACGACATCCTGATCTTCGATATTGATAATGACACCCTTAAATTTACGTCGACCATCAAATGGCATACGTAATCGGATATCAGCCCACTCATTAATGTATTTTCTAAACTGTTCCAGAGTAAACAACGGGCGATCCATACCCGGTGATGACACTTCCAGGGTATATTCCTGGCTAATAGGATCTTCGACGTCCATGATCGCACTTACCTGCCGACTGACAGAAGCACAATCATCAACGCTTACACCGTTCTCATTATCGATGTAAATGCGTAAAACGGAGTGCTTGCCTTGAGCGGAATACTCTAAACCCCAGAGGGATAAGCCCATCGCTTCAATTGCCGGAGCAATCATTTCACGTAATTCTTCTTCTTTACTAGCCAAGCTAAGTAACCTTTATGTTGTACGTTTCATAAAAAAATCTGCATTTTTCAAACGCCAGAAACAAAAATTGGGCAACATGTGCCCAGTCCGCGTAACGCTTTTGCAGACAAGAAAACCAAATCGCACAACGCGGTCATTAGCTTTCTCTAATTCGGCACCATTACTAAAAATGGAGCCTAACAAAAAGCCCCTAACGAGGGGCTTCTTGCTTTGCTTTTCTAATCTGCGGCAATTATATGCCTGATCGACTAAAAAAGCGAATTGGTGCGGATGGGGAGACTCGAACTCCCACGGGCGTAAGCCCACCACCCCCTCAAGGTGGCGTGTCTACCAATTTCACCACATCCGCAAAACTACTCTTTGATGCCTACTCTGCTGGCATTTCTAATACCGGCACATCATCAATCGATACATCTACATCAGGCGCATCAGCTACAGGTGCGTATTCTTCCACAATAGGGGCATCCTGCTCAAGAACTTCTGTCATTTCTTGCATCGGAACACCAATATCGTTAATGCCTTTTGCTTTATTACTAGCAACAACGGCAAGAACCATAGAAGTAACAAAGAATACAGCTGCAAAAATTGCTGTCATACGGCTTAAGAAATTACCTGACCCTTGGCCACCAAATACTGTTTGTGATGAACCACCACCAAACGAAGCACCCGCATCAGCGCCTTTACCTTGTTGAATCATTACTAAGCCAATAACACCAAAGGCTAATAAGATATGTACTACTAGGGTGATCTTTTCCATTATTCTTTACCTATTGCGATCCCAACATTACGCTGGGTTACAGATTCCTAAAAATTCTTCAGCTTTAAGTGAAGCACCGCCCACTAAGCCACCATCGATATCTTGCTGTGCAAACAATTCTTTCGCATTGTCCGCTTTCACACTACCACCATAGAGAACATGGCTATTCAATGCTAATTTTTCATCTTTCGCAGCCAATAAGCCACGAATAAATGCATGTACTTGCTGCGCTTGCTCTGGAGAAGCTGTTTTCCCAGTACCAATCGCCCAAACAGGCTCATAAGCAAATACACATTTTGCTAATTGCTGAACACTTAAGCCATTCAACACTGCATTAATTTGTTGTTCAATCACAGCTTCAGTTTGATTCGCTTCGCGCTCTGCTAGCGTTTCACCAATACAAACATAAGGTATCAAACCTGCATTCAAGGCTGCTTCTGTTTTTGCCAACACATCAGCATCCGTTTCAGCATAGAGCGTACGACGCTCAGAGTGCCCAACCAATACCGCTTCGCAACCACAGTCAATCATCATACTGGCAGATATTTCGCCCGTATAAGCGCCACTGTCATTAGGGTTAATATTCTGACCACCTAATTTAACAGCACTACCCTGCAATTTATCAGACGCCGCCATAAGATACGGAGCCGGAGGAAATACAACGACGTCTGTTTGTTGCGGAGCATTTTCGACAATGCCGGCTAACAATTCATTTAACATGACCTTACTGGCATTCATTTTCCAGTTACCAGCCACCAATAGACGACGCATAATCACCTCACGATATAAAACAGGGCGAGATAGTAGCGAAGATAGCCATCTGACTCAAGTAGTAGATGGCTATAATCGCAATTAAGATATAATTTTTTCAACAATTTCAGCTAATTGCAGTGCTTTTTTAGCAACTAACTCACCGTTTTCACCTTCTACCATAACACGCACAACAGGCTCTGTACCTGATGGGCGCAGCAGAACCCGACCACGACCATCCAGTTCTGCTTCAACATCCGCCGCTGCCGCTTGTATGGTTTTATCTTTAGCAACATCAATATCTTTATTACGACGCACATTAATCATTGTTTGTGGACACTTCACCATACCCGACTTAAGCTCATGCAAACTTTTACCGGAATCTTGCAACGCCATCATAATCTGTAATGCTGCGACAACACCGTCTCCGGTAGAAGTTGAATCCAAACATAAAAGGTGGCCTGAAGACTCCCCCCCAAAGCGCCAATTATGCTCCTTTAACTGCTGCATCACGTAGCGGTCGCCCACATTCGCGCGTACAAAATCAATTTTCTCTCTCTTTAGCGCCAACTCTAAGCCTAAATTGCTCATTAGAGTACCCACAACACCACCGCCTAGACGCTTACGGCTACGAGCATGCATCGCCATAATGTAAAGTAATTCGTCACCATCTACGATTTCACCCTTTTCATCGACCATCACCACACGATCACCGTCACCGTCAAATCCGATGCCTAAGTCAGCGCGCGTCTCAATCACTTTTTGCTGCAACTGCTTCGGCGAAGTCGAGCCAATATCTTTATTGATATTCAAACCATCAGGACTGGTACCAATCGCAATGATTTCAGCACCTAGCTCCTTAAATACTGCCGGGGCAATTTGGTAAGTCGCGCCGTGAGCACAATCCAGTACGATGCGACGGCCTTTCAATTTCAAACGACGCACAGTACTTTTGCAGAATTCAATATAACGCCCAGCGGCATCATTAATACGAAATGCTTTACCCAATTTATCAGAAGAAGCGGTGGTCATTGGCTCATCAAGGTACTTCTCAATTTCTAATTCAATAGCATCGTCAAGCTTAGTACCGTCAGCCGAAAAGAACTTAATGCCATTATCATGATAGGCATTATGAGAAGCACTGATCACAATACCAGCATCGGCATGCAACGTACGTGTAAGATAAGCAATGCCTGGGGTTGGCATTGGCCCCAACATTCCGCTATCAACGCCTGCGGCGGTTAGGCCGGCCTCCAGTGCCGATTCGAACATATACCCTGATATCCGAGTATCTTTACCGATTAGAATTTTACTTTTACCCTGCTGAGCGAATACTTTGCCCGCTGCCCAACCAAGCTTCATCACAAATTCTGGGGTAATCGGGTAAGTGCCTACCGCACCACGGATACCGTCGGTGCCAAAATACTTTCTACTCATTTCTGACTCATTCCTTGGACTTTTATTTATTTTAAGCCAGCGTGGCTTCTACTATTTGCAATGCATCGTAAGTTTCAGCTACATCATGCACACGCATAATCGCCGCACCCTTCATGGCAGCAATCACCGCCGCTGCAATACTTCCAATCAAGCGTTTATCTGTCGGGCGATCTTGCAATATTCGACCAATCATTGTTTTACGTGAAATCCCAACCAATAATGGCAAGCCTAACTGATGAAAAGTTTCTAGTTGATTCAATAACTGGTAATTATGCGTTAAAGCCTTACCAAAACCAAAGCCGGGATCAAGGATTAAACGCTCTTTACCAATACCAACCGCCGCACAAGCTGCAATTCTTTCAGCTAAAAACACATGAATATCCCTTACAACATCATCATAACTCGGTGCTTGCTGCATCGTATTAGGCTGCCCCTGCATATGCATCAAACAAACAGGCAAATCCGTAGCAGCAGCAGCAGCAAGAGCACCCTCACGCTGCAATGCCCGCACATCATTAATCAAACCCGCCCCAACTGCTGCAGACTGAGTAATAACCTCTGGAGTACTGGTATCAACAGAAATAATGGTTTCTAAATTCTTATGAATCGCTTCAACAACTGGCACAACTCGGTCGAGCTCTTCTTGCACAGATACTTTGACGGCACCTGGCCGTGTAGATTCTCCGCCCACATCAATTAGGGTCGCACCCTGTTTGATCATTTTTTCTGCATGATACAAGGCTTCATCAAGGCTATTATGAGAACCCCCATCAGAAAAAGAATCTGGGGTGACATTTAAGATCCCCATAATGTTACAGCGACTTAAATCCAGATGCTGCGTCGTACCATTACGTGATCCACATGCTAAAAAATTATTTTTCATGCTAATTAAAATTCACTGCTTAATATTTAAGACATTAGGATTTAAAAGTAGACTATTTAGAGAGCAGTGGTTTAGAAGCATTTGTGTAAAAAAAGCCACAACAGAGTCTCTAATTAAAAGACAGTCCATAAAAAAACGGGCCGTAGCCCGTTATTTTAAACGATTAATCATTTTACTTACACGTCGACTTTGTCGCCGGAAGCATCATCTCCATCACTCTGCTCACCTAAGTCAGTCTCTTCAACCGGAGACGCTGGTGAACCACCGTTTTTATCGTCCCAAGAAGCAGGTAATCGAACTGGCTGGCGATTCATTAAATCGGCTACCTGATTTGAGTCAATCGTTTCATACTCCATTAACGCTTCTTTCATGGATTCTAAAATGTCGCGATTGTCTTCTAATATCTTTTCAGCTCGAGCGTAACACTCTTCTGTAATACGCTTAATTTCTTGGTCGATTAAACGCGATGTTTCATTCGACACATGGCGCGAGCCAATGCCGTCAGAGTCACGAGAGTCATAATCTAAAGGCCCTAATGTATCTGAAAGACCATAGTTAACCACCATCGCACGCGCAAAGTGAGTCGCCATTTTAATATCTTGTGAAGCGCCAGTACTCACGCCTTCTTTACCGTAAAGCATTTCTTCGGCAATTCGACCACCATAAGCCGTCGCGATATCGCCCATGATTTTTCTACGGCTTTCACTAATACGATCCGCTTCTGGCAAGAAGAAGGTTACACCCAACGCTCGACCGCGCGGAATAATCGTCACCTTATGAACCGGATCATGCTCTTCCGACAAACAACCAACAATCGCATGCCCAGCTTCGTGATAAGCCGTGCTCTCTTTTTCTTTCTCAGTCATCACCATGGTTTTGCGCTCTGCGCCCATCATGATCTTGTCTTTAGCTTTTTCAAACTCTTCCATCGTCACGAGGCTTTTCGCAGCGCGCGCTGAGAAAAGTGCAGATTCGTTCACCAAGTTTGCTAGATCAGCACCTGAAAAACCGGGGGTTCCGCGTGCAATCACTGAGGCTTTAACATCATCAGCAATTGGCACTTTACGCATGTGTACTTTTAGAATTTGCTCACGACCACGAACATCGGGCAAACCTACAACAACCTGACGGTCAAAACGTCCAGGACGCAACAACGCTTTATCCAATACATCCGCACGGTTAGTTGCAGCAATAACGATAACGCCGTCATTGGCTTCAAAACCATCCATCTCAACCAACAACTGGTTAAGCGTTTGCTCGCGCTCGTCGTTGCCGCCACCATGACCGCCCCCACGACTACGACCAACGGCATCAATCTCATCAATAAAGATGATGCAAGGTGCTTGTTTCTTCGCTTGCTCAAACATGTCGCGCACACGAGACGCACCCACACCGACAAACATTTCTACGAAATCAGAACCAGAGATAGAGAAGAAAGGTACTTTCGCCTCGCCCGCAATAGCTTTCGCCAATAACGTTTTACCCGTTCCTGGAGGTCCTTCTAAAAGAACACCACGAGGAATTCGCCCACCCAGACGTTGGTATTTACCCGGATCAACTAAGAAGTCGACCAGTTCTTTAACATCTTCTTTCGCTTCATCACAACCGGCAACATCGTCAAACGTTGTCTTAATCTGGTCATCACTTAATAACTTTGCCTTGCTCTTGCCGAATGACATTGGGCCGCCTTTACCACCGCCACCGCCTTGCATTTGGCGCATGAAGAACATAAAGACTGCAATAATCACTAAAATAGGGAAAGAAGCGACCAATAACTGAGTCCAAATGCTTTGCTGCTCAGGCTTTTTACCTTCAACCTGCACATTATTATTAAGCAAATCATCGATCAATTTTTCGTCATACGCCGGCAGTATAGAAGTGAAGCTCTCGCCATCGCTCAATACCCCTTCGATATTCTGACCAGCAATACTGACACGCTCGACCTGGCCGCTGCGCACACTGCTAATGAATTCAGAATACTTGAGCTCTTTGGTTTGGCTGACATTTTGAAAATTATTAAAAACCGTCATCAATACCGCAGCGATGATGGCCCAAAGCACTAAATTCTTTGCCATAACAGGCATACCTCTAATTTTATATGTAGCGTAAGCACTCTAGCTTACGCAGCTTTTAATCTTATCTCTACTACCTATACGGAGTTAATAGAGAAACAACCGTCATTTATACCTTTCTTTACTCTACTAACAACTCTAGCAAAAGATTAACTAACCCTTAAAACCTTTTGCTACCAAATACACTTCACGAGAACGAGCTCGGGATGATTCTGGCTTGCGAGTCACTACTTTTTGGAACGATGAGCGCATATCTTTTAGATATTCATCAAAGCCTTCCCCATGGAAAACCTTAGCCGCGTAATTACCACCGGGCTTTAATACCTGTCGTGCCATGTCCAGTGCCAGCTCAACCAAATACATTGCACCGGGCTGATCTACTGCACTCATCCCACTCATATTGGGGGCCATATCGGAAATTACAAGGTCCACAGGACGATTACCGATCACCTTCATCAATTCGTCAAATACCGCTTCTTCAGTAAAATCACCCTGCAAGAAAGTAACCCCGGCAATACCATCCATTGGCAAAATATCCGAAGCCACGACTAAACCATGATCCCCCACACGCTTTGCCGCAACTTGCGACCAGCCACCAGGGGCTGAACCTAAATCAACAACGGTCATTCCTGGCTTGATTAACTTGTCTTTATCGTCGATTTCCATCAGTTTATAACAAGCGCGAGAACGATAACCTTCCTCCTTGGCCTTCATTACATAATGATCATTAAAATGCTCATCCATCCAATCATTACTCGATTTTGAACGCGCCATAACTTTATTTCTCAATTGGTTTTCTACAGATTACCGCTTTAAGCGGCAAATTCGAATTTATTGCTATATAATCAGAGTTTACCACTTAATTAAGTTAGGCAACCGAATCTGATGGCAATTTCTGCTGAACAAAAGAAAGCAATGCGCTCTATTGGCCATAATCTAAACCCTGTTGTGACCATAGCCGGTAACGGTTTATCGGAAACTGTATTGGAAGAATTAAACCGTGCTCTTGATGACCACGAGTTAATTAAAGTAAAAGTCTCTATTGGCGAACGCGACATGCGCGCTCAAGCTATTGATGACATAGTAAAAGAAACCGGTTCTGAATTGATTCAGAAAATAGGCAAGGTTGCCTTAATCGTTCGTCGCAACCCAAAAGCTCATCCAAAGCTTTCTAATTTATCCTAGCACTTTACTAGTATAAATTTAGCGCCAGGCAACCATACTGGCGCTATCCCTACCCCATCTGTGAGCTATTTTTACCAATATTTCCTCATTGGAAAAACTATATTCTTATAAAATCGAATATTAGTGCTCATATCGCGCCAGTCACACAAGACCCGTCTAGATAGTTTTGATAGCATAGAGACCCTATTTACTGATCAAATTATTTAGGTTACCGCACATGTCTCAGATCGTTATTTCCGGTACAGGTTTATTCATCCCTCCTCATACAATTAGTAACGAAGAGCTAGTGACAGCCTTTAACCAATATGTAGAAAAATTCAACGTCCAGCATGCTGCTGAAATCAAAGCCGGCGATGTAGAGGCCTTAGTAGGCTCTAGTCCAGAATTCATCGAGAAAGCGTCGGGTATTAAATCTCGCTACGCCATGTACAAAGACGGCATAATCAATCCTGACATCATGCATCCCACCTTTCCGATGACGGAAGAAGGGAAGACTCCAGAAATGGTAACCATGGGTATCGCTGCCGCCAAACAAGCAATGGCAGAAGCGGGTAAAACGGCTGAAGATATTGACCTAGTCATCGTATCAAGCACATTTCGACAGCGCGACTACCCCGGTATTTCGGTAGAAATTCAGCGCGACTTAGGCATCAAAGGTAGCGCTTACGACATGGGCATTGCCTGTTCATCAGCCACCTTTGGCCTGATAAACGCTTATGCCTCATTAGCCGCAGGTATTGCTAAGTGCGTATTATTCGTCAATCCAGAATTCACCACCCCAGGTTTAAACTTTAAGAATCGTGATAGCCACTTTATTTTTGGCGACGTGGCTACCGCGGCCATTCTTGAACCTGAAGACACCTGCACCAGTGATAGCGCATTCCGCATCATTGGCACTAAACAGATGACCCAGTATTCTGACAATATTCGCAGTGATGCATCTTATGCAGACTATTGTTTTGATGATTTGCCAGAAGGTCGACCTTTCTTCCAGCAGCAAGGTCGCAAGGTATTTAAAGAACTTCTACCGTTAATCGTCACCTTTATTTCTGAGCAGCTTGAAGAAAGCGGCCTACAAGCCGAAGAGCTGAAGCGTATGTGGCTCCACCAAGCTAACATCAACATGAATAACTTTGCCGCCAAAAAATTACTAGGACGCTTACCTACATTAGAAGAAGCGCCGGTCGTATTGGATGAGTTTGCCAATACCGCCTCTTCTGGCTCAGTCATCGCCTTCCACAAATACAAAGATGACTTCAAGTCTGGCGAGAAAGGCCTAATTTGTTCATTCGGAGCTGGCTATTCTATTGGTAGCCTGATGGTTGAAAGAGTATAATAAATCGCCAAACGCTTGCTTTCTAAGGTTTAGACCTTATAAAGTAAGCATTGAATCATTGTAATTTGAGAGATCAATAATACTCCATGAGCGAAGAGCGACTGAGTAGCCAATCTAAAACTTGGCTAGACAAGCTATCAACCTTGTTTTCCGACGATCCGAATGACCGTCAAGATCTAAAAGAAATACTACGAGAAGCCGCTGAGCGTAACGTAGTCGATACCGAAACACTTTCTATTCTAGAAGGTGCTTTGCAAGTTTCTGACATGCAAGTTCGTGACATCATGGTGCCACGCTCACAAATGGTCTGCATTAAAGCCGAAGAATCTCTTAAAGAATTTCTTCCTTCTATTATTGCATCTGCTCACTCTCGCTTCCCTGTACTAGGTGAAGATCAGGATGAGGTCCTTGGGGTTTTATTAGCCAAAGATTTGATCCCTCTTATTCTGAATGAATCCCTTGAAGACTTTAATATTAAAGATCTTTTACGCGCAGCCGCCTTTGTTCCAGAAAGTAAACGCCTGAATATTCTATTGAAAGAATTTCGCGCAACCCGCAATCACATGGCCATTGTGGCTGACGAGTTTGGTGGCATTGCAGGTATTGTGACAATTGAAGATGTATTAGAACAGATTGTCGGTGAAATCGAAGATGAGCATGATCAAGAAGATGATGATAGCTTCATTAAAGTCCTAGATAATGATGTTCGCATGGTTAAAGCACTGACCCCTATCGATGATTTTAATCAGCACTTTGATACTAAATTTGATGACAAAGAATTTGATACCATCGGTGGTATTGTTATTCAGCACTTTGGCCGCGTACCTGAATGCGATGAAGCAATCACAATCAATGACTGGCGCTTTAAAGTAGTTAATGGCACAGGGCGACGCATTAATTTAATGGAAGTCACTCCTGTCGATTAATTTCGTTTGGTAAAACAGAATGATTAAAAAGAAAGCCTAGCGCTTTCTTTTTTGCTTTATACATCAAGGATTTATATGCTTCTCATACAAAAACTCATCGCACAGCCGCGTTTAATCGCCTTACTGTCTGGGTTAATCTTTCCTTTTGCCATCGCGCCTTTTTTTCTTTGGCCCATCGCCATCCTCTCTCTTATGGGCCTACTTTTTAGCCTACACAAAAGTTCGGCAAAAGAAGCGGCGATTCGCACTTGGTTTTTTGGCTTTGGAAAATTCTCTGTCGGCGTCTCTTGGATCTATGTCAGCATGCACGACCATGGTGGCACACCTGCAATATTAGCTATATTAATGGTCGGATTGTTCGCTGCTTTTTTAGCAACCTTTCCCGCCTTATTTTTGTTTTTCTTTCAGCGTTTTTACAATCAAAAGTCCAACAAGCCGATTATATCCATGCTTGCCTTTGCTGCCTTATGGTTTACTTATGAATGGTTCCGTAGCTGGTTCATGACAGGCTTCCCTTGGCTTTTTGCCGGAGACGCACAACTGCATACCTGGCTTAATGGCTGGGCACCTATTTTAAGTGTTTATGGCCTTTCATTTTTTACCGCATTGACCGCCGCTGCGATTTATTACAGTTTACGAGAGAAACAAGCTGCTTATTTAGCATTTTTAGTCGTCTGGCCAATTGGCTTTTTACTGCAGAATGTAAGCTGGACAGAAGTAACAAACGAGTTAAAAGTAAGTGCCGTACAGGGAAATATTGCACAAGAAATTAAATGGCTACCCGAGCAACGCAGTCCCACGATTAACGCCTACCTTGAACAAACACGACAACACTGGGATAGCGATTTAGTACTGTGGCCAGAAACCGCTGTTACTGTATTAAAAGATCAATTCCAAGCCTACATTGATACGATTAACCAAGAAGCTATTAATAATAAGACGACGCTGATTACAGGCATCCCCTTCCGATATACCCAAGGTCCTTTTAAAGGTCAATTTCATAACAGTATTCTAGCCATTGGCATGGGCGAGGGGTTATATCACAAACAAAAACTGGTCCCCTTTGGTGAGTACATTCCACTAGAGCATATTATTCGTGGCTTGCTGCCGTTCTTTGATTTACCGATGTCGAGCTTCAAAAAGGGTGATAAACATCAGCCGCTCTTAAAAGCAGAAAAAGATAAGCAGCTTTTTTTAATTGCACCTTTTATCTGCTACGAAATCGTTTATCCAGAATTTGTTGCTAGCATGGCAAAAGAGTCAGACATGCTAATAACGATCAGTAACGATGCTTGGTTTGGTGATTCTCTAGGCCCAAAACAACACATGGCGATTGCCCAAATGCGCGCACTAGAAACACAGCGCTATTTATTACGTTCTACCAATACAGGAATCACGGCACTGGTTAATCATAAAGGTAAGATTGTTAAGCAACTACCCACAAAACAGAGAGCCACACTCACCGCTCTTGCACAAACTCGCCAAGGCTCAACACCTTTTATGCTGTTTGGTTTATGGCCTTTATTTATAGTTACAATTTTAATTCTTCTCTTTGGCCTTCACCACAGAAATCCAAAAGTGAATGACTAAATAAATCAACGGACACAAAAAAGCTCAGCAAGGCTGAGCTTTTTTTGGCCGCTATATTTTCAAACTATTTAATACCTGCTTCAAAGAACCAAATCACACTGTTAACTGATTTATTAATATTATTTTCTAATCAACACCAATGATATTTTTTTTCATTATATCATCCAAGTCCATAATATTTTTTCCGTTATGCAGCGGTGAAGAAATCAAACGCGGCCCTGATGGCAATGTTAAAAAATAGTCTTTTAAGGGCTTAACAGCCTCAACGATATATTCTACATACTGCTTCGTAATATCATCCATATCAGCAACGCCACTGACAATGCGCATCATCAAGCCTACTAAAAAATCAAGGTGAGCTTTAACATCAATCAGTTCATAACTTTTTTCTGTTAATGCTTGGCGTATTTGCCTAGAGCTACTGCCTGCAACCTGCATAAAAACATTATCAGTAGATTCTAATAAGGTATCAATCAGCTCAACCTCTAACGTCGCCAGCTGACGATGATCATCACCATTTTGCATACCCTGATACATTTTATGCACCACACCCAGAACCCTTCCCTGCGAATTCCTAGCGCCTTTTGAACTTTTTTCTACCGACATTCTCATCGCTGCTGGCATTGAACGAATAAACAATTCAAGTCCCGATAATAAAAAATCACCACCAAGCTCAAGTTCATCTATTTTGAATAAATCACCCAAAAAATCTAAGCCGCCATCCCGTTTATAATCAAGTACTCTAATTCCAGAACCCTGCAATGTATGCACAACGTTCATTCTGGTAAGTGTTCTTAATGCCATACGTAAAGAGGTACGATCAACACCTAGGTATTCTGCAAGCTGTCGTTCTGGTGGTAATTTATCGCCAGGCACAAGCTTACCAGTAAAGACAAATGCTATTAATAAATCTGTAATTTGGTCAGGAAGTGTTTTGACTGGCATTTTTTATTATCGTTATTATAAGAGTAAGATATTAGTAAAGATTACACTATAGCACCCGTTTGAGTAAAAACTCTACAAATGTTTTAGACGACCTAATTTGATTAATATTATGCATTAAACTCATTAATAATAAGTTTAATGCAAATCATGAAGATAAAATTATATTAAAATATAATTTCAAAAAAGCAGATGGATCAACCACCCGTATGTGACATAAACCTTAAAATTTGAACTTCTTCAGCCAAGTCAAAATGATGTTTTTCTGGTTTCAATTTTAATGCAGAGATTAATGTATCTCTTAATTCATCATCAGAGCAACCATTTCGAATAACGGTACGTAAGTCCTGACTATTTTCATTTCCTAAACATAACAACAAACGTCCAACAGCTGTAATTCTTACTCGATTACAGTCACTGCAAAAATTATTAGTGTGGGGAGAGATAAAACCAATTCTACTTTTGTAACCCTCTATCGCAGAATAAACCGCAGGGCCACCCGTTTTATAATTTGATGATACCAAGACATGTTTTTTTTCTATCGCATTTTTGATATCAGCACTGGCTAGAAAGGTGACACTACGATCATAACCCACTTCGCCTAATGGCATCTCTTCTATAAAAGAGATATCTAAACCATTTTCTAAAGCAAAATCTGTTAAAGGCACGATCTCATCATCATTCATGCCACGCATAATCACTGCATTTAATTTAATACTTTCAAAAGCGTATTTCTTTGCCTCGGCGATGCCGTCAAGTACAGCCTGCAATCGGTCACGACGAGTAAGCGTATGAAAACGTTCAGCTTTGAGCGTATCAAGGCTAATATTCAATCGCGACAAACCTGCCTCAAATAAAGGTTGAGCATATTTCTTTAGCAGGGTGCCATTCGTCGTCATTACGACTTCTTCAACTCCCTTAATCGCCTTAATGCTAGCCACCAGCTCGGGCAATTTTTTACGCATTAACGGCTCACCACCGGTTAAGCGAATTTTAGTGACCCCAAGCTCAGCAAAACTTGTTGCTAAGCGGATGATCTCTTCGAACGTTAATACGTCCTGACGAGGTAAGAACTCAATATCTTCACTCATGCAATAACTGCAGCGCAAATCACAGCGATCAGTAACGGATATACGTAGATATTCAATGGTGCGACCAAAAGGGTCTATTAACTGTTTCATACTTATATTCTATGGCAGCAAACCGTCAGTAGCCAGCACATCCCAATAATTTAAATGATTTGAGCAACTGAACCACTGTGATTAAATGCCACTTATCCCACTGATGGACGAACTAAGGCATGCTCGCGACATAAGCGGCCACATCTTGTAATTGCTGCTTGTCCATTTTTTCCACAATAATGGCCATCGGAGAGTTCTTCCTTCTATCATCTCCACCAGCAAAGCCATTCAAGGTTTTTTCTAAATAAACAAAGGGTTGGCCTGCAATACGGGGATAGTTACCATTTCCATGGCCATCTTTTTGGTGGCAAGTAAAACATAAGCTATTGTAGATTTGTTCACCTTTTGCATTACTAGCAATAGGTTGAGGCCTACTTTCTACAGGCATCTGAGAAAAATAGAGTGCAATATTAACACGATCTTTTCTGGTGAGATTTTTTGCCAAACGACTCATAACGTAATCTTTGCGCTCACCATTACCAAATAATTCAAACTGGTTAAAAAGATACGTGGGGTTTTGGCTGGCTAAATTCGGAATATAATCTCGCACACTATTGCCATTTTTACCGTGACAGTTACCGCATAGCAATGCCCTATCCTTACCTTCTGTTAAAGCCGTTTGCAGCAAGTGTTCATTACTTTGAACTGTCACCATTTCAGCCAACAATTTGTCGGTCTCTGTTACTTCCGCATGACTCAATCCCACATAGGCTAAGCACACGCATAACAAATACATATAACAGGCTAATTTATGCATACTTACTCTATTCTAATAATTAAAATCACTGGATTAATAAGCGCAGTATCAGTAAATACAAATAATTATCAAACAGTGTGAGCTGAAGAAGTGCATTAGTTAGGAAAAAAATGACTTAAGTCTACAAATCCATTAACTTTTTATTTTAATACACGAATTAGAAGAACAGACAGTCACTAAAGACGAGCGAGTTAATGGTTTATGCAATATACGAACATTACTGCTCACATTCGCCACGAGCTTTTGCCCTACCCAGCTCACCCAAATAAAACATGCGGCGCCTGAGCCTACTGATTGCTGAATACTGCCACACACATCCTGATTTAATGCGCCATCGACTAAAATGAATGAATGATCATCCGCTGAGAATAATGCCTCCTGAGAGCTTCCTATAACATCAACATTATCTTTCCCCAACTCCTCGATAATCCACTGTTTAAGCAAGGCAGAGTCAGTATAAACACATAAGCGCTTACCTTCTGGCATGATCATGGGCTGAATAATACTATCGCCCATAACCCTTGTTTGCACAGAGAATTTAAAGGTCGAGCCCGTTTCATCGGAATGATGCAGCGATAGTTCGCCTTGCATCATATTACAAATTTGTCGCGAGATTGACAGTCCTAACCCCGTACCACCATGTGCACGCGCATAAGAATTATCGACTTGCTGAAACACTTCAAAAATACGTTTACTCGCAGCATCAGGAATCCCCATCCCCGTATCTCGAACCTCTCCTTGCAAATGACCATCATTCCAACTAATAGCAACACGAATGCCGCCACTGTCTGTGAACTTAATAGCATTACCAATCAGATTGATTAGCACTTTTCTTAAATTCACCGGATCCACCTCAATCTCAGCAGGCACACCTTCCGCAAACGTTAAAACAAGGTCTAAACGCTTCTTCGCAACTTGCGCGGCAAACAGTACAACAATACCATTGAAGAAGTCTTCGGTATTCACCACTTCAAGATGCATCTTTAAGCCACCCGCTTCAATGGCTGCAACGTCTAAGATTTGATTAACCGTATCTAAAAGCACCTGTGCACTCAGATTACACATTTCAATATATTCTTCTTGCTCTTCCGTTAGAGCAGTATCGAGCAATAACTGATTCATCCCCGAAATGCCATTAATCGGGGTCCTCAATTCATGGCTCATATTGGATAGAAACTGTCCCTTAATCTCATTGGCCACATTTGCTTTATGGGTTGCTTCTTTTAGCTCTGCTTCTAAGATCAAAGCTTGGTCAATATCTCTCTGTAATTGCTTATTCAATGTTAATAATTGTGCGTTCATTTCGAAATACGTACTGCGATACGCCAAAATTAAAGGAATAGCGATCGCCAACAATACGATACTCATGCCGATAACCGATAAAACCGCATGCTTAAGAGAGTTTTCAATCACCGTAATATCCATGTCAGCCGCAGCAACATAAGGCAGCCCTTCAGGAGAGGTCATCGGCATCAAAATGGTTCGAAACAAACCCCAACTATCGCCTGCCGTCACATAAATTGGCTCCTTAGCGGTCATGGCATCAAAATACTCAGGAGCGCCCTCTGGATAGCCAGTCCAATACGTGACGACCTGATTATTTTTAATATCGTTTTCGATGTAGTTACAAGCGGTGAAATAGATAATGCCATCAACCATGACATAACTATAAAGATAGGTTAAATCACCCGTGCTGGCATGAAGGCTCAACAACTCCAAATTATTTTGGTCTTGCTCATAAGAAATGGCTTTAGACGTACGGGCAATATCATGGAAATTTTCAGGTAAAATAGTAGGAATATTGCTGGCTGCAGCCAATAAACGCTGATCAATATCGGCCAGGAAACGTTCTCGTTCTTGGATATAACTAATGGAGGCTATTAAAAATACACCGAAGATATAGACTAATATGGCACCTGCAAAACGTTTAAATCTCCATTTCACTCTAATATTCCACCCTGTTCAGCACTCAATAGTCAGCAAATCATAGCTAAAGACAAATAATATCTAATATAAAT
>Ga0115551_1000666_pt1 | contig 22784 bp, 20 predicted proteins | sample COGITO_mtgs_1103_FD_87179 | JGI IMG/M metagenome (GOLD analysis project Ga0115551, IMG submission 87179) | Pelagic marine microbial communities from North Sea - COGITO_mtgs_110321 | ecosystem: Environmental > Aquatic > Marine > Epipelagic | place: Germany:Helgoland, sampling site Kabeltonne... | reverse complement strand
TAACCGGCGGACTCGAGAGCGCAATTCAGATAGGGCATGACAAGATGGTCGACGGCAAGAGCATCCTCTCACTGATGATGCTTGCCGCCGTCCAAGGCACCGAGATTTCTATCGAAGTCGATGGCGCCGACGAGGAACGAGCTATGTCTGCAGTTCTCAAACTCATCGAGAACAGATTCGACGAAGCCGAATAACTAGCCGGTTTTGGTAAAACCTTCTGCCTACAGGGCACAGAAAAGCCTAGCCCGGGTAATTCTGCTAAACTTGTTTGAGTTCTCTTGGCTCGCTTTTGACTGTAGAATTGCGCAAACTCGCGCCGGCACTAGCCTAGCAAGCCAATAAAACTCGCCTACTAACCAAATGCACACAGGCAGCCAGCCTCATACTGAGCATAGGGCCAAGCACTACAATGTCTCAATCCAAAGAACTTCAATCTCAAGAAACACTCGCACTTGAACTCAATCAAGCGCTGGACAGTGGTTCGCTGTATGAGGTTCGGCAACTACTAAAATCACTGCCTAGCGCAGGCATAGCTCACCTTCTCGAATCCTCTCCACCAAAGACTCGTAATGTCCTCTGGCAGCTAATCGACAAGGACGCAGAGGGCGAGGTTCTGCAAGACCTTAATGAAGATCTGCAATACGAAATTCTTAGTGAACTAGACGCCCAGCAGGTTGTAGAGCTGACCGAGGGCCTCGAAACTGATGATCTGGCCGACATTCTTCAGCAGCTACCAGATCAGGTGGCCTTCGAAGTACTTCGGGCTATGGATGAGCAAGACCGGCAACGCGTGGAGTCAATCCTATCCTTCGATGAGGACACCGCCGGCGGCTTGATGAACACGGACACCATCACCGTGCGCCCGACTCACACTCTGGAACTCGTGCTGCGTTATCTGAGGCGCCATGAGAGCATTCCAGAAATGACGGACAATATTCTCGTCGTAAACCGTGCAGACAAGTTTTTGGGCATACTGCCACTACGACAGATTCTGGTCTCTGACCCGAATATGACTGTTAGAGATATAATGCGCGAAGACATCGACGCGATTCCAGTTGGCATGGAAGCGACCCAAGTTGCACAGCTATTCAAACAGCACGACTGGGTGTCAGCACCCGTTGTAGATTCTGACGGCAAACTCGTAGGCCGCATCACCATCGACGATGTGGTTGATGTGATCGAGGACAACGCTGAACACTCGTTGATGAGCATGGCCGGCCTCGACGAAGAGGACGACAGCTTCGCCCCCATCCTGAAAACGGCAAGACGACGGGCTCTATGGCTAGGCGTAAATCTAATGACGGCGGTATTCGCGTCAGGTGTAATCTACCTGTTTCAGGACACGTTGGATCAGGTTGTCTATCTAGCGGTGCTCATGCCCATCGTTGCCAACATGGGTGGCGTAGCAGGCACACAGACCCTCACCCTGGTAATTCGAAGCCTGGCCTTGGGACATATCAGTGCCTCCAATAGCCGCTGGCTATTGATCAGAGAGCTGGGCGTGGCAGGATTGAACGGTGTCGCCTGGGCAATTGTTATCGCGACAATCACCTTCGCATGGTACGGTGATTTTCCACTAAGCCTGGTGATTGGAGCGGCGATGCTGATTAATCTGGTTGTCGCCGCCCTCGCCGGCGCCTATTTGCCCTTATTCCTCAACCGCATCAAGATCGACCCCGCGCTTGCCGGTTCGGTCGCGCTAACCACCGTCACCGACTCTATTGGCTTCTTCGTCTTTCTCGGACTGGCCCAGTTGTTCTACCTATGAGCACCATGGACTTCAAACCAGAATCAGATACCGAGCCAGAACTGCCTAGCAAGACGCGACTCAAGCAGGAGGCGATCGAGTTGCAGCAACTTGGGAAGCATCTCACCACCCTCGGCTCTGCAGTCTTGAGGAAATTACCGGTTACCGAGATTCTTATATCTGCCATCGAAGAATTTAATCGACTACCCAACAGTCATGGCGCACAACGACGCCAACTTCAATTCATAGGTCGATTAATGCGCGATCTCGACTATGCCGCCGTGATGAAAGCCATTAACGATCTGGAAACGGGTCATCTGCGCAAACAAAAGAAGCCATCTGTCGCAAAAGTACTATGTGAGCGCATATTAGAATCCGGCGACTCGGAAATAAACGCGATACTGGCGCAATACCCTCAGCTAGAAAGACAAACGATGCGCCAGTTCTATCGCGAGTACCAACGCAGTGACGAGGCCGGGCGTGGTAAGTTCGAGAGTAAATTGCGAAACTACCTGCAACAACAAATCAATGGCTAACAGCCCCCCAGATTAGCCCATGCAAGCCCCTTGTTAGCGAGCTATAGGCGCTCCTATACGGTACTCCCAATAGGTGATAAACTCGTTGCAAATTAGTAGGCTACGCCGCTAAATCCAGCGCTTCGATTACTACTCACAACAATAATAAGAAGAGGATGCCCATGTCTGACTCCAGCGCCAATTCCTACTGGAAGGCAAATATTCGATTAGTTCTTTCACTTCTCTTTGTATGGTTCTTCATATCTTTCGGTTGTGGAATTCTTTTCGTCGACGCCCTCGACACGATTCGCTTTGGTGGATTCAAACTCGGCTTCTGGATCGCCCAGCAAGGGTCGATCTTCGTCTTCGTGGCGCTGATCATTATTTACATTCGAGCGATGGACAAGCTAGACGACAAATACAACCTTGACTCCTCCAGCGAGAAAGACTCGGCAGCATCGCAGGAGAGTTCAAAATGAGCGTACAAATTTGGACCTATCTTTTTGTCGCCCTTTCCTTCAGCCTCTACATCGGTATCGCGATCTGGTCTCGCGCCGGGTCAACTAAGGAATTCTATGTCGCCGGAGGCGGTGTACCACCATTGGCGAACGGTATGGCAACGGCTGCAGACTGGATGTCCGCCGCTTCATTTATCTCCATGGCTGGTCTCATCTCTTTTCTGGGCCGCGACGGAACCTTCTATCTTATGGGCTGGACCGGCGGCTACGTGCTGCTCGCCCTTCTGCTTGCACCCTATCTAAGAAAATTTGGAAAGTTTACGGTGCCGGACTTTATCGGTGACCGCTACTACTCTCAAACTGCCAGACTAATAGCCGTGTTCTGCGCGATCTCTGTCTCCTTCGTCTATGTATGCGGTCAGATGCAGGGCGCAGGCATCGTATTCTCTCGATTCCTCGAAGTGGATTTTACCACCGGCGTGCTCATCGGTATGGCGATCGTTTTCTTCTATGCCGTGCTAGGTGGTATGAAAGGCATTACCTACACACAGGTAGCACAATACTGCGTGCTTATCTTCGCCTTCATGGTACCGGCGATATTCATCTCAATTATGATGACCGATCAACCCATTCCACAGATCGGGTTCGGCTCTGAATTGACAGAGGCTTATGGCGGTGGCTATCTGCTGGACAGGTTGGATGGACTTAGCGAGCAGCTAGGCTTCGCGACCTACACTGAGGGTCAGCGCAGCACTCAAGACGTGTTTTTTATTACCGCGGCACTGATGTTTGGTACTGCCGGACTGCCCCACGTCATTATTCGCTTCTTCACCGTTCCCAATGTTAGAGACGCGCGTAAGTCCGCAGGTTATGCCCTGGTGTTTATCGCTATTCTCTATACGACTGCTCCCGCTGTTGCAGCCTTCGCTCGCACTAACCTCATCAATACGGTCAGCAACGCAGAATACGAAATGGTTCCGGAATGGTTCAGCAAATGGGAGAACACCGGACTGATCACCTTCGACGACAAGAACAACGACGGCATCATTCAATATGTGGGCGATCCAGCGACTAATGAATTAAATGTAAATAGAGACATCATGGTGTTGGCTAATCCCGAGATTGCGGAATTGCCTAACTGGGTGGTGGCCCTTGTGGTTGCAGGAGCCCTCGCCGCTGCGCTGTCCACGGCTGCCGGTCTGCTGTTGGTCATCTCGACCTCGGTAGCTCATGACATGATGAAACGGACATTCATGCCAAATATATCGGAGAAGCAGGAGCTCGCCTACGCGCGAATTTCGATCTTCGTCGCGGTGCTGATATCGGGTTACTACGGGATCAATGCGCCTGCCTATGTGGCACAGGTGGTCGCCTTTGCATTCGGATTAGCCGCTGCGTCTTTCTTTCCGGCCATAGTACTCGGTATTTTTCAGAAGCGTATGAACAAAGAAGGCGCCATTGCCGGAATGATCGTCGGCTTTACATTCACTGCGGCCTATATTATCTACTTCAAGATTATCAACCCGGCGGCTGACACTGCAGACAACTGGTTGTTTGGAATTTCACCGGAGGGAATTGGTTCTCTTGGCACAGTGGCGAACCTGCTTGTAGCTCTGGCTGTAGCAAAATTCACACCGGAACCCCCAGCTGAGGTGCAAGAGATCGTCGAGAATATTCGCCTACCAGGCGAGGCCATCCCTCGCTAACAAGCCTTTCGAGATACCCCAGTGCGCTGCGGGTATCTCCTCTCTAATAAGGACTAAGCTCTAGGTCTTGTGCTTACCGTGTTCTGTCTCTTCCCAGTACTTAGTGACAGTTTGCTTCATTTCTTTATGCATAAGCAAGATGCCGATCAGGTTTGGGACCGTCATTAAGACGATGGTAATTAGCGCGACGTTCCACACGATAGTTGTATCGGCCAAGGCTGCATAGAAGAAGCCCAACACGTATACAACTCGATAGGGCAGTACCGATTTGGGCCCCAATAGATAGGTCATGGCCCTATCGCCATAGTAAGACCAGGCGATAGCCGTCGAGAAGGCAAACAGCATTAGCCCTATAGACACAATATATTTGCCAAAATCTCCAAACAAGCCTTGGGTGAAAGCCATTGTCGTCAAGGGTACCGAGTGCAGCAGGGACTTGCCGCTCACCTCGACATCACCATCATCCAATCTCCCCCCAGAAACGATGAGTTGGCCAGTTATCGGTTGCCCATCTCTGCTGAAGACAACGTCCTCGGCAAATGATCTAGCGCTTATCAAAGTAAAGTCGCCATTGTTGTCTGCAGCGCGACCATTCAGAACGGAGAATTCACCCGAGAAACTCCTCGCATCAGATTGATCACCATTGAGGTAGGCGAACAGCTGGGTAACATCTTCTGCATTCGATTCTTCATAAGATCCAGCAACGAAGCTCATGTCAGCGCGCTGAAACTCGTTCTCAAACTTCTCCATCCAGACACCGGAAGAGAGGATTACGAGACCCGTAATCGTACAGATAACGATAGTGTCGATAAAGGGCTCAAGAATAGACACCATACCCTCGTCGGCGGGCTCGTCGGTTCTTGCAGCGGCGTGGGCAATTGGCGCTGAGCCCTGACCCGCCTCATTCGAATACAGACCTCGATTTACACCTCTATCGAAAGCATAGGCAAACGAAGCTCCGAGAAACCCGCCCACAGCCGCCGATCCGGTAAAGGCGTCGGAGAAGATAGAGATAAAAGAGGGGCCAATATTGGCAACATTAGGAATTATCACTGCGAACGCGCCAATCAGATAGATAATAGCCATGGTGGGCACTATGGTCGCGGCAACCTTTGCTATACGAGTGATGCCACCAATGATCACTAGGGCTAGCAAAACCGATAGCACGCTGGCGGTAATTATTGGCTCAATCTCGAAAGTGCTCTTCAAACCGGCAGCAATACTGTTAATTTGTGGAAGATTTCCTGTACCGAATGAACTCAGTACCGTAGCAATGGCAAACAAGATCGCCAACCACTTCGCGTTAAGGCCCTTCTCCATGTAGTACATGGGACCACCCGCCATCGTGCCATCTGCGGTCTTCTCTCGGTACTTATGTGAAAGCGTTACCTCAACAAACTTGCTGGTCATTCCAAAGAACGCCGTCATCCACATCCAGAATAACGCAGCAGGGCCACCGAGGTGCAAGGCCAGGGCCACACCGCCAATATTGCCGGTTCCGACTGTTCCTGAGAGCGCCGTTGCCAGAGCCTGAAAATGTGACGTGTCTCCAGCAGCGCCATCCTTATCGAACTTGCCAGTGGTGATACCGATGGCATGTTTGAAGTAGCGTATCTGGGGAAAGCCAAGATAAAGAGTAAAGAAAACACCGGTAGAGAGAAGCAATGCCGGAAACCACATCGCGCTGCCAAGGTAACCGTCTATGAAAATTAAAAAATCATTAACCGCGTCCAATGTAATACCCCACTAATTATCTGTTTGCCGAATCTCGTAGCTAATGTGCAATTCGCATATTAATCGTCACTGATAGACATAGTTGGGCCATCGTTGCTGCTTGATACAGCCAATAACTGCTGCTCAACCCTGCCCGCTAATTCCATATACGCTTTCGTGGCGACATGATCTGAATTCGATGCTACCACAGGATTGCCCGCATCAGTCGTTTCTCGAATGGTTAAATCTAACGGAAGACGACCTATAACTTCCACCCCATATTCGGCCGATAGCCTGTCTCCACCGCCGCTGCCAAAGATTGCCTCTTCGTGCCCACAATTCGAGCAGGTATGCATGCTCATATTCTCAACGACACCCAATATGGGCACATCAACCTTCTTAAACATCTCGATACCCTTGCGGGCATCCAACAAGGCCACATCCTGGGGCGTAGTTACAATCACCGCACCACTTACCTTCACAGACTGCGCCAGAGACAACTGAATATCTCCAGTACCCGGCGGCATGTCGACAATTAAATAATCTAGCTCAGACCAGGCCGTGTCATTCAGCATCTGATTAAAGGCAGAGATTATCATCGGAGCGCGCCACACCATGGCGGTCTTCTGATCGACCAAGAACCCCATAGAATTGCACTCGATGCCATGTGCCTTAAGTGGCAGCATAAACTTGTTGTCGTGGATCTTTGGCCGGGTGCCCTCGGGAACTCCCATCATTAATGGCAGACTGGGCCCATAGATATCCGCATCTAAAATACCCACGCTGCGCCCTAGCTTGGATAGCGCAAGTGCAAGATTTACTGCGGTGGTAGATTTCCCTACTCCGCCCTTCCCGGAAGCCACACAAATAATGTGGTTAATCTTTTCAATACTTCTCAATTTACCTTCCCTTACTGCCTTGTAACCCAATTGAGCATTATGCTGACTATCCTCCTGAGTCGCGAACTCACAACTCGCCGGAGAATCAATGCTGCGGAACGAGCACTGATTATCTTTGATTAGCTTCAAAAAATCCAAGACAAGACAGAGAAAGACCAAGGAACACAGACCTTAGAGTTCACGCTAACGCGGTCATTTAGGATTAGGAGGAATAATCTCGTCCAAATACGAGCCAAGAGACACAAACAATGCAAATTGAGAATGACAGGCAAGCTGCTTCACCGCTAGAATCCAGACTATGCAAAATACATTAAGGGTATCCTCTGTTTTCGCCTTGTTGGGCTGTATGTCGCTCCCGTTCTATTCGAGTGCCGAGCAACAAGAAGAGACCGAGGTCAAGTTCGCGTTCTACTCCTCAGCCTGGGGCGAAAACACCGACGACGGTCTACGTCTCGTCGCATTCAATCAAACACCGACCCCGATTAGACTTAATAGCATCGAACTTCATAGTGGTGACGAGCAGGCCGAAACCATTGTCATAGATATCGCGCTGGAGATCCCCTCTGGCGGCTATGCCGACAAGGAATTCGGCTACATCGATTTGCTCTCGGGAGATGAATGTATCGACCGCACAATGCAGGAAAACTGGAAGCTTGTAGAGATCTCTAACTACACCCTGAACCCTTCGGTAAGAAACCTTATAATAGAGAATACAGATTCATTTCGTATCTACCAGTGTGTTCAGACTATTTCTACTTCGTGGACAGACCTAAGCAGCAATCAACTGTATGAGTATGAGGAATGGGTCTTATTTCACTTTGAAACCCGAAGAGACTTATAACAGCTACAGTCAAAATTTCAGACAATAAAAAAGGGGGTCAGATGACCCCCTTTTTTTAACTAATTTCTAGGTTCTGCTATAGCAAGATGCCGCCATACTGAACGAAGAAAGGCGCGAATACCAAACTAAGAATCGCTGAAAGCTTGATAAGAATGTTCAGTGAAGGACCTGAGGTATCTTTCATCGGATCGCCAACAGTATCACCAACAACAGCCGCAGTGTGCTCGTCTGAGCCCTTACCACCATGATTGCCTGCTTCGATATACTTCTTGGCATTATCCCAAGCACCACCGCTATTGGAAGAAGCGATGGCGAGTACGCCGCCGGTAACTAGTGAACCAATGAGCATGGCCGCTACGGCTTCGACACCGAACAGGAATCCCACAACAAGAGGCGAGCCCATGATCAATACGCCTGGCGCGATCATTTCTTTCAGCGCGGCCTGAGTAGAGATAGCCACACACTTCGCATAATCAGGCGTGCCCGTACCTTCCATAATGCCTGGAATGGTTTTGAACTGATGACGCACTTCTTCGATCATCGCAAATGCCGCCGCACCAACTGACTTCATAGTCATGGCAGAGAACAAGAAAGGCAGAACCGCACCAACAAACAGGAAAGTGAAAACCAGAGGCTCTAATAAGCTCATGGAAATAGGCTCGCCCATCAATTTCTCAGCGGTAGTAATGAAGGCCGCAAACAATGCAAGTGACGTCAGTATCGCAGCACCAATCGCAAAACCCTTACCGATAGCCGCAGTCGTATTGCCCGCAGAATCAAGAATGTCAGTTCTACGTCTTACTTCTGACTCCAAGCCGACCATCTCGGCGATACCACCGGCATTGTCAGCAACTGGGCCATAGGCATCGATAGTCAAGGTTAGTACGAGGCTTCCCAGCATACCTAGAGAGGCAATCGCGATGCCGTACATGCCGGCAAGCTCCCAGGATATGAAGATGCTTATCGCAATGGCGATGTAAGGAAGAACCGTACTCTTATAGCCGAGTGCTAGGCCATAGATGATGTTTGTAGCAACACCAGTTTCGCAAGACTTCGCGACTTCCTGCACTGGAGAAAATTTCTCAGATGTGTAGTAGCCAGTTAGCAAGCCAACCGCCAGACCTGAAATCAAGCCTGCCAGGAAGCAGAAATAAACACCGACGTTGGTATAGTCAGCACCACCTAGGTTAAATTGATCTGGAATCAGAGCAAGAGTAAAGAAGTACATAACCACGGCCATAATGGCACTGGAGATGATCAACAACTTCATCAATGCTGGCGCGACGTCTTCTTCAGTCTTAACACCAACCAAGAGTTTAGTGATTAGGGCTATAGGAATACCTACGGCACTGATCAATATTGGGAATAACAAGGCGTCTGGATTACCGGCAAATACCACAGCACTAATAACCATCGCGGCACAGGTACTTTCCGCACAGGAGCCGAAAAGGTCGGCACCCATTCCTGCCACATCACCTACGTTGTCACCAACGTTGTCAGCGATTACCGCAGGGTTACGCGGATCATCCTCAGGAATGCCCTGCTCAACTTTACCTACAAGGTCAGCGCCAACGTCGGCAGCCTTAGTAAAGATACCGCCGCCAACTCGCGCAAACAGTGCAATAGTTGAACCACCTAAACCAAATCCAGCGATAACTTCCATAAGGATGTGGTTATTCTCTTCGCCCAGATCTGCCAGCAAGAACTTCATCACTACGTAGATAATAACCAGGCCTAGAGTTGCCAGACCAACGAGGGCAAAGCCCATCACGGCACCAGAGTTAATTGCGACGTCATAGGCTGCAGAGATATCTTTCTTTGCAGAAACCGTAGTTCGGGCATTACCCTGAGTGGCAACCATCATGCCTATATAGCCTGAGGCTATAGAGATGGCACCACCGAATAGAAAGGCGATAGCCGTATAGATTCCCTCATGGATGTTCGGGGTATGTGTATCGTTAATCAGAACAGCGATAATAGCCGCAAAGACCACCATGAAGATGGAGAGGACTTTGTATTCCTGCTTTAAGAACGCCATGGCCCCATCTGCAATAGCGCCGTGGATGAAGGTAAGCTTCTTCGACTGCTCTTCTTCCAGCCCCAGATCGAGGGGTACACTTATAACCTTCTTCATATAGAAGAAGGCAATTCCCAAGCCTAGCAGCGACAGGACTGTAGTTACCGTAATTGTTATGCCCATCTAAATTCTACCCCTCAAAAATGGAATGTTTATTTTAAAGGCGCGCACTTTACCATAATGGACGCCGCAAAAAAAGGCGATAAAGACGCTGTGAAACCAGTATTTCAGTGCATATCGGAGTATTTGTAAGGAAGCTGTAAACACCCCTGTGTACAGACATCGCTGCAGACTCTAAGTAGCGGCTATAAAGAGGTTGGCTGCGGCTTATTTCTTGGATTTACGGCGTTTCTTATTCTTAGTCGAGGTCTTTTCGGTTTCACCTCGAGATAGCCGGAAAGCCTGACGCATGGCATCAAGCTTGGCTTCCTTGCGCTTATGCAGCTGGCTCTCCTTGCCAGCTTGAAAATCGACGATCTTATCAACCATAGTGGGATACAGCTTATCTCATCAATTATTGTGAGTTGGACTGGCGCAGCAATTCGTCCTTTCGAGACTCTAATTCGGCTATCAGGTCCTTAGCTAGGGGCTCCAGGGTATTTCCAGCCTCATCGGTATTCTCGTATTTGTTCTGCTCGTCTTCCAGAACAACCAAGAGCTCTTCGGCGACCTCCACAGCCTGCGCCAGACTAGCAGTTCTCGATTCCTCATCGACCACATCGGTCTGAATTGAGGCGATCTGCTGCTCCAGAGCGGCTATACGGTCTAGCTTTTCCTGCCTCTGCGCTTCAACCGCGGCAATTGCAGCCAGCCGCTCGCGCTCGCGCTGTTCCTCCGCCTCTGCGACCTGACGCTCCGCTTCGGCGCGTGCTCGCGCCTCGGCTAGCTGGCGATCTCTTTGCGCCTGCACTCTGGCCCGCTCCGCCTCTGCCTGTTCTCGCTGCCGTTGCAGCTGCGCTGCTCGCGCTCGCTCCTGCTCCACCGCTACCTGCGCTGCCTCTTGCTCCATGGCTATGCGCTCGGCTTCGACAGCCGCTAATTCCGCCTCTCTTGCGCCCTGCGATGCGCAGGAAGCGAGAGTGAGCATCGCCACAGTGACGAGAATCGCGCGCGATTTCGATGCTATTGGGAAGAGACGAAATTCGCTTAGTTCCAACCGATACTTCATGACAATCTCCTTCTGGCTGAGCGCCTCACTTTATTGGCACTCCCGTCTATCAAGGGATACTAACGCCAAGCCCTTGATTAATAAATTATTTTCTATATAAATCGTAGAATCTGTCGACTTTGTCATACTTTATAGCGATAAACACGCTGTTTGTCAGTAAAATCAAGACTTAGGCCACTTATCGGCAGGATCTCAATACATTTCATCTCAGCAGCTTAATCCGGCGAGCAATAAGAATTCACAATGACCAGCCAAGTATCACTGGACTCTAGAGCCTCAGAACGCCCGAAGCTCCTTATACTCATGCTACGCCCACTGGTAGCGCTTCTATTGAGCGCCCCTGTCATAGTCCTGCTACTTTCTATAGAGACGACTTCCAGACCGGTTAGCGATCAGCAATTTAGCCCGCAGGAGCTTTCCAGAATAGAAAGCCTCCTACTGGAGAGCACACCACAAACCCCTGGTAATGCGAGCATGCAGCAGCTGCAGTTCGATGCCGACGAGCTCAATCTATTGCTGCGCTATGCCGTCAACGTAATGAACCTCTCCTCACAGTGGGCGGCGACTACACAACTGAACGAAAGTGCCATGGGCATGCAGCTGAGTCTGCGGCTGAGCCAAGGGCCCCTGCCCCTTTTCCTGAATGTCGAAGCCAACCTGCTTGAGCAGGACAAGCAGCTCAAACTACAGGCATTGAAAATCGGAAGAATCCGAATACCGGATAGATTTTTACAATTTACCCTGCAACGCTTTCAGGCGAACCTGGCTGCTGGCAATCTCGCCTACACGGATTTCATCGAACTAATAAACAATGTAAAGAGTGTTAAACTGAGCCAAGACCATATGACCGTCGCCTTGCAATGGGACCCTAAGCTTATCGGGCGCATAGGCAATCATGCTCAGCAACTGTTTATCTCGGAGCAAGATCAACAGAGAATAATTGACTATTATCAGATCATCACCAATATCGCTGCGGCCGTGCCAATTGATATTCGAGCCGTTTCGATCAATGCATTTCTCGTTCCTCTTTTCGCAGCGGCAAGAGAAAAGTCACTAGGGGGCAGCGATCCAATAGCCGAAAACCGAACCGCGTTCCAGACACTCGCCATCTATCTGAACGAGGAATCAATAGGCCAGCTCATCGGTGATGAAACCGCAAGAGATATCCCGCCAGCGCCCTTTATCGAGGTCCGATTGCAGAGGCGCCAGGATCTCGCGCAGCATCTTGTTTCTATCGCCGCAATTACGGCTTCCGCCGGTGCTGACCTGGCGCAGATGTTGTCCACCACTAAGGAAGCCTACGATGCCCGTTATCGTTCCGGCTTCAGCTTCTCAGACCTCACGGCAAACAGTGTCGGCCTCGCTATGGCCCAACTCTCTACCCGTGACGAGAGAACCGCCAGGGCCATGCAAGAACGCCTCGCTAATCTAGGCAGTGAATCAGACTATATGCCGGAGGTTGGCAACAATCGAGACGGCCTGTCTGAAAGCGCCTTCAATGCGATGTATACAGATAGCAGCAGCCCCGAGTACCAGCGGCGCATGGCAGAAATTCAGACCCTGATCAATAGCAAGCCTCTATTTGCCGGCCTGTTATAGCAAGCGCGTAATAGAACCATTCTGAAAACTCCAAAGGCGACACACATCGTGGTAGGTTTTACGGACAGACAATTGCAGGAAATACAGACCCTGTTGTTAGAGAAGAAGGCGCAGCTAGAACAGCAATTGCAGGATGCTGAGTCTGCGACCGGCGTGGTTACATTAGACCAAACTTCAGTGGGAAGAGTATCTCGCATAGATGCGATGCAGCAGCAAAGTATGGCAGTATCGACTCGAGGGAAGGCAGAGGCAAGCCTGAGAAAGGTCATAGGCGCGCTAAGAAAAATCGATGCGAAGGACTATGGTTACTGCAGCAACTGTGACAAGCCCATCGAGTTCAAGCGTCTCGAAGTGCAACCCCAGGCGAGCTATTGCCTGATCTGCCAAGATAAACTAGATCAAGCCTAAACCAGACGCTATCATAGATCCAACAAGGTCTCACAGCTTCCAATATAGACAGTGCTAGTGTATAAAACCGCCTGCATTTCCTCCCTTGAACCAATCTGAGCCGATGTCATGACGAAAAAAGGCTTCAACACTACAAACCTCCACTGCGACCGCAGAGACAAGCCGGAACATGGCGTACTGCACAAAGCCATTCATCCGTCCGTGGCCTATGGCTACGAGGACGCTAGGGAGTTGGCCGAGGTATTTCAGGGAAAGCGCGCGGGTTACAACTACGGACGCCAGCTAAACCCGACCGTAACTGCACTGCAAAACAGAATAACCGCCATGGAAGACGGCATAGCGACCGCCGCCTTCGCCACAGGCATGGCCGCCATCGCATCAACCATGCTCTCGCTGCTGCGCCAGGGGGATCACATCATCTCCAGCGCGTATCTGTTCGGAAACACCAACAGCCTGTTTGGCACGCTTCAAAACCTGGGTATAGAAGTCAGCTTCGTCGACGCAACCGACGTGCATGAGGTAAAGGCGGCGATCAAGGAAAATACACGCCTGATCTTCGTCGAAACCATAGCGAATCCGGTCACGCAGATAGCAGATCTGACCGGAATTGGCGCACTGTGTAAAAGTGAAAACCTGATTTATTGCGTCGACAATACGATGACCTCCCCGCACCTTTTTTCACCCAAGTCGGTCGATGCTAGTTTCAGCGTCAATTCCCTGACCAAATATATAGGCGGCCATGGCAATGCCCTCGGTGGCGCCATCACAGATACCGGTCTCTACGATTGGTCGAATTTCGCCAATATTTTTGATGATTACAAGAATCAAGATGTAAAGCTCTGGGGCATTACGCAGGTAAAGAAGAAAGGCCTGCGCGACATAGGCGCCTCTCTGGGGCCCGAAGCCGCTCACCACTTAGCCGTAGGCTCGGAAACGCTAAGCCTGCGCATGGACAAGGCCTGCAGCAACGCACAGGCAATTGCAGAGTTTTGCGCTGCGCACCCCAAGGTCAATCAGGTCTACTATCCCGGCCTGCCCACACATCCACAACACTCTCGGGCCAAGGAATTATTCAGCGGGTTTGGCGGGATCATGAGTATCGACCTCATCGAGGGCGTAGATTGCTTCGATGTACTAAACGCACTGGACAACGTAGTTTCATCAAGCAACTTAGGTGACACGCGCACACTCGCCATTCCAGTTGCCCATACCATTTATTATGAGATGGGTGCGCAGCGCCGCGCCTCTATGGGCATCGCTGATTCCATGATTCGCTTCTCGATTGGCATCGAAGAAATCGACGATCTACTCGCCGACTTCGAAAAAGCACTCGCCTGAGTTTACGGAGAACACGGTAATTATGATCAGTCTTATTGCGATAGATGAAATCGAGGAAGGGACATCAAAGGGAATCGAAGTTAACAACCTCTACATGTTCGCCGTGAAGAAAGACGATCAGATATTTCTGTATTGGAATCGTTGCCCGCATCTTGGCACGCCACTTGAGTGGGAAGAAGACAAGTTTTTGGACCCCGACGGAGCGCTGATTATTTGCTCCACACACGGCGCGCTCTTTCAGATAGAAGGTGGTCAATGTCTTGCCGGGCCTTGCAAGGGCAAACACCTGCAAGCGATACCGTTTATTGCCGACAATGGCATGGTCATGGTTGAAGAATCTGCCCTGCGCGTGTCGACGCCGCTGCGCTAGACTCCTACTCTAGGAGCACCGGCAAGCTTTCATGCAGTTCTATTGTAGAGTCTTGCAAATCGAATTCGGCTGCATAGGCGAGAATCTCCACCCCCTTGGCCACAACCTCTCTGAGCAGACGGCCGTATTCGGGGTCAATATCATCGGCCGGGGCGATGCGCTGTATGCCGCTGTGTTGCACACAGAACAGAAGAACCGCTCGATGACCCTGTTCATGCATCGCCAGTAACTCTTGCAGGTGCTTCTGTCCGCGCGTGGTAACCGCATCTGGGAACGTGCCCAGGCCGTCACCGAGACCCAGGCTCACATTCTTCACCTCGACAAAACAGAGCGCATTGGCATCGCCAGTGGAACCTTCCAGAAGAAAGTCGATACGGCTCTTCTGCTCACCGTAGGGCACTTCACTGCGAATCGTCTCGTAGCCGACCAGTTCTGCTATTCGATCTTTTGCAATAGCCTCATGAACGAGCTTGTTTGCCAGCCCGGTATTGATTCCAACGATGTGCTCGCCATCCACCTCTACCAACTCCCAGGTGCAGGCGTATTTCCTCTTTGGATTTTCGGAATCGGAGTACCAGACCCTACTGCCAGGCTCCTGACAATTCTTCATAGAACCCGTGTTAGGGCAGTGTATAGTAATCAGCTCGCCGTTTTCTTTTCTTATATCTGCAAGAAATCGCTTGTAGCGTTTGACTAGAGTGCCTGCCTGTAACTTCTTATCTAACTTCATCAATTGTCCGTCCGCAGTGGAAAAACATTGCTCGCCGGCTCGAGAGGAGTAGCACTCACTTCAACAACGCCTTGCTGAGTCTTTCCACGCCCAGCACCAAACTGTCCATATCCGTGGTGAAGGCAATTCGCACATGGCGTTTGCTCTCGAAGTCCCCGAAGTCAGTGCCCGGAGTTAGGGCTACGCCATGTTCCTCTAGCAGATCGCGGCAGAATTCTTCACAGTCATCTGAGAACCTGGAAATATCGGCGTAAATATAGAACGCTCCCTGAATATTCTCTGATAGAGAGAAACCAATGTCTTTAAGCGCCGCTGTCAAGTAATCCCTACGCTGTCGAAATGCATGCCGTCGCTCCTCGAAGATAGTCTTCGCCTCGGGAGTGAAGGCAGCAAGCGCCGCATTCTGCGCAATGGAAGAAGCCGATATATACAAGTTTTGTGCAAGTATCGTTGCCATCTCGATATAGTCATCGGGCACGACGATCCAGCCCAGCCGCCAGCCTGTCATACCAAAATATTTAGAGAAGCTATTTACTACAAAGGCAGACTGATCCAATTCCAACACACTTGGCAGGTCGTCTACATACTGTAGGCCGTGGTAAATCTCATCTACCAACAGATGCTTTTGCTTCGATGCCGCCCAGTCACAGGCAGCCTTGAGATCCTCTCGCTCCAAAATAGTGCCCGTGGGATTGCTAGGAGATGCCAACCATAGACCGCTGGTATTGTTCTCGCAGTATTGATCCAATTGCGCCACGCTAGGCTGAAAATTCTGCTCTATACCTACCGGAATCAATTGCGGTTGAGCAGACATCATGTGGATAAAATTGCGTACACAGGGATACGCTGGATCGCTTATTAATACGCCATCGCCCGCTCGAACCAGCAGATTAGCCAACAGACTCAGGCCGCCGCTGGCACCGGGAGTAATAAGAATTCGCTCGGGGCTAACCTCGACACCATAGTTCTGCTCATAGTAGCCAGCCAGACTTTCCCGCAAAGGAGCGAGCCCCGTGGCAGCCGTGTATTGCGTTAATCCCGCATCGAGAGCCTTCTTACCGGCGTCTATAATAGGCTGCGCGGAAGAGTAATCCGGCTCCCCGACTTCCATGTGCACAATTCGCCGCCCCTGTGCTTCCAGCTCCTGGGCTCTGGCCATGACCGTCATGACACGAAAAGGGTTCACCTTAGAGAGTGGATCTGTACCCCGGTTTGGCAGACTGGACATGATGAGATTCCTGGCAGGACTTCGAATGGCTGGAGCCAATCATTATAGTGGATGAAATTTATCGACAGCTAGGTATAATAAGGCCCAAGCCCAACTATGCCCACTTTTTAACAAACTTCTAATTTTGATAGCATCCCCATTGAGAATCTGGTAGCTTACCCAGCTTTCTGAAAATTGCACTTTTTCAAACTACAAAAAAGCGCAATGATCCACTAACCAACTCCGTCTGGGATTTGCCAAAAGAGTTCGTTTAATCAATAAATAATCTTGGTTCACGCGGCTAGCTTGCCTAAAAACTTGCGCAATTAACGTGTTGAACAAAGATATACAGAGGCATTAGCGATAATGGCTAACACTCAAAACTTAGAAGCCCAACCGGTTCTAAAAAACTTCGTTCCGTACAAGCCGAAGAAGAACGAAGTGTACATGAACGAAAAGCAGCGCGAGCACTTCAAAACTATATTGCTAGATTGGCGTAACCAGCTAATGCAGGAAGTCGATCGGACTGTTCATCATATGCAAGACGATGCCGCCAACTACCCTGATCCTGCAGATCGCGCCACCCAGGAAGAAGAGTTCAGCCTGGAGTTGCGTACTCGTGATAGAGAACGCAAGCTTATCAAGAAGATAGACAGCACCATCGAACTCATCGCTCAAGATGACTATGGCTACTGCGAATCTTGCGGCATCGAAATAGGTATTCGCCGACTCGAAGCAAGACCCACGGCGAACAAGTGTATCGACTGCAAGACTCTTGATGAAATCAAAGAGAAGCAGCTAGGCAGTTAGAGATATTCATAAGCCGCATGCGCTAAATTGCGCTTGCGGCTTAGCCTGCCCGCACCACCTCCAAAGCAGCAAAGCCTTCTTGCCTCATCAATTGAGAGAGAATTACGGGCCCATTCCGTACTAAACTGCTACTCAATATGCAAAACCCAACAGACACCCAGAACCCGTCGAAGTTAGCTTCAGGCTATATAGGCCGCTTTGCTCCGTCGCCAACCGGCCCCCTGCATTTCGGCTCACTGGTTGCCGCCCTTGCCAGCTTTCTGGATGCCCGCGCCAACAATGGCAAGTGGCTCATGCGACTAGAAGACCTGGATCCACCCAGAGAACCACAGGGTAGCGCCCAGTTGATTCTGCAACAGTTGCTGGATCTCGGGCTAAGCTGGGATGGCGAAGTGCTTTATCAGAGTTCACGCCTGGATGCCTACGAAGAAGTCTTGCAACAGCTACAGGACAAAAGGCTTGCCTACCCCTGCAACTGTACTCGTCCCCAGATTAAAGCCATGGGCAATGTCTACGATGGCTCCTGTAGGGCTAGAATCTCAGCACCGGCAAAACCCTATGCACTGCGCGTAAAGATCGAGGCCATAGAATTAGGCTTTGACGATGCCATACAGGGGTGCTTCGTCCAACAACTCGCAACCCAGCTCGGCGATTTCGTGGTCCGTCGCAAGGACGAACTCTTCGCCTACCAATTGGCGGTAGTGGTCGATGATGAATTTCAGAATGTTTCACACGTTGTACGCGGATGGGACCTGCTCGACTCAACACCGAGGCAGATCTATCTTCAGCAGCTCCTCAACTACAGACCCATGCATTATGCGCATATCCCGATTGTGGTTGACGAGCTGGGGCAGAAACTGAGCAAGCAGGCTTTCGCGAGTTCTATTAGAACCGACAAGGCAACAGAGCTAATTTTTCAGGGGCTAAAATTTCTCGGCCAATCGCCTGTTGACGAGATTAAAAAAGAGAGCCCGGAGTCACAATTGCAATGGGCCATAGAGAACTGGGACATACAGCGCGTCCCAAAAGTAGCGAAGCTGCCATTTATACTATGAGTAGATTCCAGCCCATCACCCGCTTAGCCATAGACTTGCTCAGACGCTCCTTATACTATCCTGCAGGTGTCATAGCGGAGAAGGAATCCTAGTGTATATACCCCGATCGATCTTAGTCCTTCTATTGATCGTATACCTGCTCTTCCTATTGAGCGCCGACTGGATCAATCAGGACAGCGGTGCCTGGTACCGTCCATTCATGGTTGGATTCCTGGTAGTCCTGATCGCTAGCTGGTCCCATCGGGAACAGGATTCCGATGAATTTTGAAATAAGCACTATTATTGCCTTGGGCAGTGGCTATCTTGCGCTTCTGTTCGGTATCGCCTTCGTAACAGAGCGCGGCTGGATTCCGATCAAGATCGTGCGCCACCCTATCGTCTATGTACTCTCCCTAGGAGTCTTCGCTAGTGTTTGGGCCTATTACACCTCGGTAGGCAACGCCCAGCGCGGTGGCTACGGCTATCTCGCCAGCTTCATCGGCATCTCGCTGGCATTCCTATTCTCACCCCTATTACTACGTCCATTATTAGCACTCACTCGCACCTATCAACTAAGCTCCCTGGCCGATCTCATGGCGTTCCGTTATCGCACTCCCTGGGCGGGCACCTTAACCACACTGGTCATACTGATCGCAGTTACACCGCTTATTGCACTGCAAATAAGAGCGGTATCCGATACTGCCTACCTATTGTCTCCAGAGTCTGCACAAGGCCTGCTAGCAATTGGATTCTGTGTGGTAATTACACTGTTCTCTATACTCTTCGGCACTTCCAGAAAGGCAGGACGCACACAATACGACGGCCTGGTCATGGCGATCGCCTTCGAATCCCTGGTGAAGCTGATTGCGTTTCTGGCGGTGGGTGTCTTCGCGATATACGGCGCCTTTGGCAGCCTCGATGAGCTCGATCTTTGGTTGCAAGATCAACCAGAACTGCTGGCCAGCCTGAAGAACACAGACTACTTCTCCTCCTTCCATGTCATGGCACTGCTTTTCTTCACGGCAGCTATCGCGATGCCACACATGTTCTACGTAACCTTCAATGAGAACAACGGACAGAGAGCGCTGTCTTTTGCAAGCTGGGGCTTACCCTTATATTTTCTCCTACTCAGCCTGCCGGTTCTGCCCATACTCTGGGCTGGATTGCAGTCTGGCAGCAACGTACAGGTAGAATACTTTCCTGTAGTGATCGGCGCGGCTTACGATATGCCGCTAATCAGCATGCTCGCCTATCTGGGTGGGCTCTCGGCCGCGAGCGGCCTGATTATCGTGATTACTCTAGCGCTTTCCAATATGTGCCTAAACCATCTGATACTGCCCATCTATCAGCCGAAAGCAAACGAAGACATCTATCGCTGGCTACTATGGAAGCGCCGCCTTCTTATAACTGCAATCATATGGATGGGCTTCTTCTTTCACTATCTTCCAAGCCAACAAATAAGCATCGAGGTAATCGGCATTGTCGCGTTCACTGCCTGTCTGCAGTTTATGCCAGGCATCGTCGCTATTCTCTATTGGCCAGAAGCCAACAAGAAAGGTTTCCTCTGGGGGCTTGCTACCGGCGTACTCACCTGGTTTCTATTCCTCATGTTGCCACTGCTCTCCGACTCTGGCCCACTCGCCCTGACCTCTATTAACTGGCGTGAGATAACGGCGCTCTCCCTCATCGGCAACTGTATTATATTTGTTACCGTCTCCATACTTAGCACTAGCAGCGACGAAGAAAGAAGCTCTGCAGATATCTGCACCCTCAACACCATCAAGCGACGCAAACGCAGCGGCCTCGTTGCAAAATCAACCGATGACTTTATCAAGAGCCTAAGCAAACCCTTAGGAGAGAAAACGGCTGCGCGTGAAGTCGGCCGTGCGCTCAAAGATCTAGACATCGGAGAAAAGGATCGCCGACCCTACGCCATGCAACAGCTCCGAGGGCGGCTGGAAGCGAACCTTTCTGGCCTGCTAGGCCCTTCGATTGCGAGAGAGATTATCGACTGCTACCTGCCCTACAGCATTGTCTCGCAACACGGCAGCTCCGATCTAAACGTTATCGAGAGTCGAATCGAAGCCTACCGCAGCAATCTATCAGGCATGGCAGCCGACCTCGATAACCTGCGGCGCTACCATCGCCAGATTCTATTAGACCTACCCTTAGGCGTGTGCTCTCTGAGTAGCGACAATGAGATCATTATGTGGAATCGCGCCATGGAACAGTTCACTAATTTAAACTATACCGATGTCGTCGGGTCTCAGGTAATCGATCTTTCGGAGCCCTGGCTAAGCCTTATTACAAACTTCATCGATGACGACGTCATCCACTCCTATAAGTATGCCTTCGAACTAGACGGCCAGAAAAAAACTGTTAATCTGCATAAGGCACTCATCGAAAAAACCATGGATCCCGACTCGTCTCATGAAGGCGTAATTATTCTGCTGGAAGACATTACCGAAACCGAAATACTTGAGGCCGGGCTAACTCACAGCGAAAGACTCGCCTCTATCGGCAGACTAGCCGCCGGAGTAGCGCATGAGATCGGCAACCCAATTACCGGCATCGCCTGCCTCGCGCAAACGATTCGCGACGAATATGAAGACGAAGAATTACTTAATCTCGCCTCGCAAGTGATAGAGCAGACCGACCGCACATCGACGATACTGCAGTCACTGGTCAACTTCGCCCATGCTGGCACGAATAAGACTCAATACGAGCGCGAGATAGTAAGCATTAGCGAATGCATGGCACAGGCACAGACCCTGGTTTCGCTGGATCGCAAGAGCAAGGAGCTGAACTTGCGCATCGAGTGTGATCCTGAAGCAAGAGTTCTCGGCGACTCACAGCGCCTATTGCAGGTATTGATCAACCTAATCAACAACGCCCGTGATGCAAGCCAATCAAATGGCGAAGTCCTCTTGCGGACACAAGTAAAAGGCGAGATAGTCGAAATCGCCGTAATCGACCAGGGAATAGGCATACCCCAGGCGATCAAAGATCGTGTCTTCGATCCATTTTTCACTACCAAAGAGGCGGGAGAAGGCACTGGACTGGGGCTTTCACTCGTTTTCAGCATAGTTGAAGACTTAGGGGGTGATATTGATATAATCAGTCCCGCAAAGGAAGGTGCAGGCGGTACACGGGTATTGCTGCGATTTACTTGCTACCATGGTGAACCTGCCGACAAGTGATGCCTGCGGCAATTAACATACAAATAATTTACAAAATATAAGTAGTCAAATGACAGCAATGAATCAAGTTCTAGTAGTAGAAGATGAAGTGGTAATTCGAACTGCGCTGAAGCGATTACTGGAACGCTACGAATACAAAGTAAGCGAAGCCGGAACCGTCAAAGAGTCACTAGACAATTTTGACATGGACGACTTCGACGTAATTATCAGCGATTTGCGATTACCCGGCGCGCCAGGCACCGACCTAATCAAGGCGACCACGACCCCTGTTCTAATAATGACCAGCTACTCCAGTATTCGCTCCGCCATCGATTCGATGAAACTGGGCGCTGTCGATTACATTGCCAAACCTTTCGAACACAAGGAACTGATAGAGTCCGTTGCCAAAATAATTCGCGAACAGGCTAAAGCACCACGCCAGGAGAGAATAGGTTCTGAAGAATTCGAACCACCGGTTCATGGAATGATTGGTAGCTGTTCACAGATGATGGAATTGTTTAGACGCATCCGAAAAGTAGCGCAGACTAACTCAACCGTTCTTATTAACGGCGAATCGGGCACCGGCAAGGAATTAGTAGCAAGGGCGCTTCACAACTTGAGTAATCGCAACGCCCAGGAAATGATCTCCGTCAATTGTGCAGCGATTCCGGAAAACTTAATTGAATCAGAACTGTTCGGTCACGAGAAAGGTGCGTTCACCGGCGCAACCGCAACCAGAACCGGCTTAGTCGAGGCAGCAAATGGAAGCACCCTCTTCCTCGATGAAATTGGCGAACTTCCCCTAGAGGCACAGGCAAGACTATTAAGGGTGTTACAGGAGAGCGAAATTCGCAAGGTCGGCTCGGTGCAGTCGAAAAAAGTAGATGTACGCCTAGTCGTAGCAACCCATCGCGACCTGAAGCAACTGGTAGTAGATGGCCACTTCCGCGAGGATCTCTACTACCGCATCAATGTAATGACCCTG
>Ga0115551_1000664_pt1 | contig 22802 bp, 9 predicted proteins | sample COGITO_mtgs_1103_FD_87179 | JGI IMG/M metagenome (GOLD analysis project Ga0115551, IMG submission 87179) | Pelagic marine microbial communities from North Sea - COGITO_mtgs_110321 | ecosystem: Environmental > Aquatic > Marine > Epipelagic | place: Germany:Helgoland, sampling site Kabeltonne... | reverse complement strand
CGCGCAGCACAGATGTCCAAAGGATACTTCAGAGGCGGATACTTCAGAGGCGGATACTTCAGAGGGATCCGAGGATGGTGCATCGAACCTCGATGGGTACGATCGTGTCATGGGTTTCTTCGCGGATGCCCCCGAGGTGGCCTCGCCCAAGGCGGCCAGGGCGGTGTCGGCGGCTGATCTTCCACCGCTCGACACCCGGCCCGTCGCCGAGGGCGGCGGAGGGCCGATTCCCGTCGACTTTGATCCGGCGCAACAGCTCGCTGTGCGCATCGCGCTCACGAAGACCGCGCCCGTCGTGTGGATCCAGGGCCCGCCGGGCACGGGGAAGACTGGGGTCGTCATCGAGATCATCCGCCGCGCGGTTGCGTCTGGGCAGAGGGTTCTCGCGTGCGCGCCTTCCAACGCGGCTGTGGATAACCTTGTCGAGCGGTTGGCCAGACTCAACGCCGCGAACGAGTCAGGTGTCGGGGCTGCTAACATCGACTTCGTGCGTGTCGGGGCTCCCGAGAGGATCTCATCCGCGGCGCTGGAGAGCTCGTTGGATGCGAGAATCGAGAGGGAGACTGGCGCGTTCTTCGACGCCAGCCGGGGACGGAAGAAGGAGATTGACCTCGCCAGGAGGCAGGGATGGGACAAACAGCAAGAGCTACAGTCGGGCAAGGTGAAGGGTCTCGGTGACAACATATCCGCTAAGAACATCGAGACGAAGCTCGGAAATCTGAGGCGTGAGCAGCGCACGCTGGCCAAGTCGGGGAATAAGGTCCGAGCGAATGCCGAGCGGAAGATTTTGACGGGTACGTCGGTAGTACTCGCCACGGCGGTCGGCGCCGGTGCCGAAAACATCCAAAAACTTCCGGCGTTCGATCTCGTCATTCTCGATGAGGCTGCACAGGCTACGGAGCCCGCGGCGTGGATACCCCTCGTTCGGAGCAAGCGTGTCGTCTTGGTCGGCGATCCTTGCCAGCTCGCTCCGCTGGTTCGGTCGACGGAGGCGTCGGACGGTGGACTCGCGACACCGCTCATGGCTCGCGTCTCTCAGAACACGCCGGATAAGGTCGGCCACACGAAAGCGCAAGCACCGGGTACCTCTCCCACCGCGTACCTCTCCTCCGGTGTGCTGGGATGTGTGCTCACCACGCAGTACCGCAGCAACCGGCTCATCTCCGATTGGGCGAGTGGAGAGATGTACGGCGGACGTCTCGCCGCGTCTGAGAAGGTGGCGAGCAGATTACTTCGCCAGATACCCGGTGTGTCATCAACCAAAGCGACGAGCACCGCGCTCCTGCTGTTGGACACGAGGACCAGAGCCGGCATGTTGCTGACGGGCTGCTCGGAGGTGTCGGAGAGTGAGATGGCGGCGAGGGAACGGTCTCGGAACGTGTTCGGCGGATCTGGTGAAACGGACGATGGGAACTCGCCGCTGTCATCCTCGTCCTCACTCGTCAACGAGGGCGAAGCCTATGCGGTCATGATGCACGTCGCCGGTCTGCTGGGCGCTGGTGTGGCCCCGGCGGACATCGCGGTGCAGTCGCCGTACGCGGCGCAGGTTCGACTCATTCGCTCGAAGCTCGCCGAGGTTGCCGCGAGGGGTGCCGCACCCGGCGCGGACCTGGTCGAGGTTGCGAGCGTTGACTCGTTCCAAGGTCGTGAAGCCGAGGCGGTGGTGATATCCACGGTTCGGAGCAACGACCGGGGATCCGTCGGGTTCCTGGCTGACGTGAGGAGGGCAAACGTGGCGGTGACGCGCGCGAGACGGCACGTGTGCATCGTGGGGGACTCGTCGACCGTGGGGTGCGATCCGTTCCTGAGCCGCCTGGTGTCTCACGTCCGGAACAACGGTGTCGTCGCGACGGCGAACGAGTTTGGGGAGCTGCATCAGGACATTGCGGCGAGCGAGTAGAGAGTCGACTTTGCAGGAGTTGTTTATTTTTCCCACGCGAACGTCGCGTCGACAGGTCGAGCCGAAAACTTGCCCGCCTGCACAGATCTCCACGCGCCCGTCCATGGGGGTCATGTCGAAGCCCCGACGGGCTGTTCACGCGCGTGACCTCGCCGACGTTGTGTCGCGGGTCTTGGTAGACTACGCTCGAGATAGGCGTCTGTGCACCGCCGTCGTGTTGGGGTTTACCGGCTTAGCGGCTTACGCGCATTATCAAACCTCGCAGCCGGCGATTGCGGAGCAGTTCCACCTGGTGCAGGAGGAGGCGAGGGCACGATCGAGGGCGAAGCGTGAGCGGCGTGCACGTCGGACGGGTTCGGCTGTGTCTACAGTCGTATCCTCGGCGGCGAGGGATGGCACGCCGTCGTCATCCGCGCCAGCCTCGGACAACGAAGGCTCGAAGCACGGCGGTGGCGATGGCGGGAAGGCGCTCGCCGAGACCAGGGCCGCGGCTCCCGTCAAGCGGAAGGTCGCGGCGGTCGACGCCACCTTCCTGAAGCGCATGGCGTTCATCCTCCGCATCGTCATCCCGGGGATCACGTGCAAGGAGTCCGTGCTGCTCGCCATCCAGACCGTGATGCTCGTCACCAGGTCTTTCATTTCGCTGCGCATCGCTCGCAAGGGTGGCGACGGCTTGCAGGCGGTGATGGAACGGTCGTGGAAGAAGTTTTTCATGGTCCTCGGCGATTTCTTCGTCTCCGGCGTCGCGGCGAGCGTCGTGAACTCGGCGCTCAAGTACCTCACCAACTCCATCACCGTCGCCTTCAGGCAGAGGCTCACCGCGTACGTTCACGCCAGGTACCTCTCCAACCGGGCGTACTACCGAGCCGCCGTGCTGCGGGTGGGTAACCTGGACAACGCGGACCAGAGGATCGTCGAGGACCTCCACCAGTTCTGCGCCACGGCATCCGACCTCTTCGCCAGGACGTTCAAACCCCTCCTGGACGTGGTGCTGTCCACGCACAGGATGGGCGAACACATGGGGTACTCGGGTTTGACGATTTTGTACTCGTACTTTTTCCTCTCGGGCGCGGTGATTCGCGCCGTCTCGCCGCCCTTCTCCGAGTACATCGCCCGCACGCAGAAGCTGGAAGGGGACTTTCGACGGATGCACTCGCGACTCATCACCCACGCGGAGGAGGTGGCGTTCCTGGACGGCGCCGCGCGGGAACAGGACATCCTGGACTCCAAGCTGGACAAGACCACGACGTGGTCCTCCTTTTACTTTTACCTCCAGTTCAAGCAAGGGGTCATCGACCAGTACTTCGTCAAGTACTTCGCGAGCATGATCGGCTGGCCCGTGCTCGCGTTCCCGTTCCTGGCGGACACGTCCTCGAGGTCCGCGGCTGAGATTGCGGCGAGGTACCGGGAGAGCGACACGCTCATCCAGTCTGCCAGTTCGTCCATCGGCGACTTGATGATGGTGTACAAGAAGCTGCAGCGGCTCGCGGGGTTCACCGCGCGCGTCATGGATCTCCTCGAGGCTGTGGACTCGATCCACGACACGAACAAGACGGAGAAGGCGGATGCGATCGAAGGTGGGTCGGAATGGGAAGGCGAAGACGCCGGCGAGTCAAAGTCCGATCACGAGTCCGAATCAGTCGGGAGCGTGGGTTCGATGGTGCGAAACTACGAGAAGAGGATCGGGGGCGGACTGGGTGGGGGTTCGGGGGGTGGCGGTCGCGGGGTGATTGCGAGTTCGTCGGAAGAGGGCGTGTCGTTCAGTGGCGTCACCGTCTACTCCCCCGACGGTAGGCTACTCGTCAAGCGGGTAAACCTCACTTTGGCGCCCGGGGAGAACCTCTTCGTCACCGGAGCCAACGGTGCGGGCAAGACGTCGTTGTTCAGGGTCCTGGCGGGTCTCTGGGAACCCACCGCCGGGACTGTCACCCGGCCTGACGTCGCGGGCGCGTCGAACGACTCGTTCCAGGTGTTTTACGTGCCCCAGAAGCCGTACCTGGTGAGCGGAACTCTGAGAGACCAGGTGATGTATCCCCTGCCCGGTGATCCGACGCGAGACGACGAGGTGGTCGAGGCGCTCACCCGCGTGAATCTCATGAAGCTGGCTCGCACCTCGTCCGATGGGCTGGATCGATTCCCGCACGACTGGGCGGACGTGCTGAGCGGCGGTGAGAAGCAGCGCGTGGGCCTGGCTCGGCTGTACTTTCACAAGCCGGCGTACGCCGTGTTGGACGAGGCCACGAGCGCGATCAACCCGGACGAGGAGGGTGCGTTTTACTCGCACCTCGGCACCCTGGGAATCACCGCCTTCTCCATCGCGCACAGGCTGGAGCTCAAGCGGTTTCACCACCAGCACCTGCACTTTCACGCGGATGGAACCGGGGGGTGGACGCTGGATCGCATCCAGGGCGGCAAACGTTAGCGCGACACGACGGGCGGTAAAATGGATTTAGCGCAGTAGTAGTAGGATACTCTGGTTTATGACACGTCGCGAACGTCGTTGCTTTTCATACTTGCTTTTTATACATGCTTTTCACGAGGCTTCGGGCGATGCTAAACCCACGCGGGACCAGGGCGGCCGCGGGGGAACTCTCGCGAGGAGTCCAGGCCGCGGCACTGCCAGTCCCGACGACTTACATCGGACGCGACGGGGGAACGAAGGCTTCGTGAGCCGTCGTCGCGCGTCTGCGTCCTAATCGTCGAAGGGTGCAATCTTCCAGTCGCCATTCCCTCCGGTTCATCTGCGCCGCCGCGCACTTCGCCTCGGATGCTCCGCCTCACTCATGACTTGGCCTCGAGTCTCTGATGATTGCCCGCCTCTGCCTTGGACGTCCGCGCTTTCTTGCATCATGAATGTTCTCCTGCAGTACGTTTCGACCAAGACCGATGTGATGAGACTGATCACCATGTAACCCATGACCAGGATTATAAACACGTCGCCCACCGTTTTATCCTTGAGACCGTCAAACGTGAATCCGAGCCTTTCGAGTTGGAACAAGTGAACCGTACCCTTCATCGTAGAAATCCGGGGTTTTGCTCTCAACTTGGGCATTGCCATGCTCGTTACGATGCACCACGCCCCTAAAACGGGTATGAAAGTGCGCAGGAGTAGGTGCATGCCAATAGCTTGGAACGCACCAATAATAGAAAAGTGAACGTCGGCTACAAGCCTGACGACGACTCCCTCAGGCTGTTCGAAAAGACAATCACCAATCCTGATCATCAGGAAGCTGCTGTTGATGAAAAATGCAACCCGCAGCACACACATGATGATCGTGCGATACTCCACGTACAAACTTCTGCTTGACACGATCACGCACAACTGCAGCAAGTTGCTCGCGAAATAGAACAGGGTGACAAAGAGTAAGTCGTCCGGAGGATACCGGAATTCCTTCAACAAGCGCTTATGAAATACCACCGTGGATACCATGGTGAGGCAACATTTCATCACATCCGCGTTGACCATGAGGGACCTGTGCCACTTCTCGAATCGCGCCTCCGTGGCCCCGTCGCGGAATTCAAGCAACGGCACCCACGCCCGGATGCGCTCCCACAGGAGATTAATCGTGGCAAAGTTCCTTCCGATATCCATCCCGGGTATCCGTGTGGCTCTCGGAATATCCGACGTCCCGCTCCCTTGTCGCGCCGCCGGGTCGGCCCTCAGGGTCTCGATATCGAACATCAGCCGCGAGTGTCTCATCTTGACGAGCAGGATGAGCGCCGGCATCACCACGACGAAGAAGAGATCGAAGGTGAAGCCGCGCATGGAGAAGGAGAAGCCTCGGTCCCCGCTCGGTCCGATTAATTCAGCCTGTCGCGCGGCAGACAGCCTGGATGACGGCGAGCACGTCCCGAGGGGCGAACACCTCCACTCCTCGTTCGTGTCGTGGGTCAGCACCTTCAGCGCCAGCCCCATCCGCAGCACGACGAACAACGTCAGCTGAAGTACCAGGTTCAGCAAATTGTTCACCTGCCAACCCACCGTGCTCAAAAGGCCCCACACTAACCGCGCGACCACGAGGTTCGACTTCGACACTTCCCACGCGCCGCTGCGCACGTACGCCTCCATCGGGATCGCGAGCAAGAGAAACCTAACGACCACCACGACGGCTTCGCGATTCGCCTCGTACCACACCCGCCTTCTCATCGACCACGTGTGCGCCGCCAGCACGATGCAGTTCCCGAGCAGGGCCATGATGTGTGATTTGACGTCACCCAGGAATCTCGAATCGGACGAGAATCGTACTCTTACTCGTATCGCGACGGTGATTACCCACAGGGTGGCCAGCCCCAACATTGTCCGCGTGCACACCCGGTCCGTCGCGATCAGTTCCTTCCTCTCCCACGCGAGGAATGCGGCGTCGACGGCGGGCACGCGGGAGGGTGGAGTCCCCCGCTGGCTGTCATCGCGTCTTCCGGACATGCTGACACAACCTGCCTTCCCGCGCTGCGCGTTCTATCGCGTTCTATCGTGTTAATTGCGCGCCCAACATTGTCGTAGGGTTACGTCAAGAGTTCGGCCCTTGGCGCGTAACGACGTTATTTCAGGGTTATCCGTGTATGCAGAAGGCCACAGTTTGGCAATTTGGCAATTTGGCAATTTGGCAATTTGGCAATTTGGCAATTTGGCAATTTGGCAGTTTGGCAACTGCAGAGGTCGACTCCAAACTGTCACCACAGCTTGACGACCATGGTCTGCCGTTTCAACCACGACTGGAAGCACTGATCCCGACGATGAGCGCCACGTCGCGAGCGTCGGTGGTGGCGGTCGCGCGGACCAATCTCCGTAGATTGTCGCTTGAGGTTTCGTGCGGGGCATTCGCGCGAGATGGGAGGAGGCGCGCGTTATCATCGTTCGTCGCGGTGGCCGCGTCGACGCTCGGGTGGAGAGCCCCTCCGCCCGCCTATTCGTCCACGTCCCCCGGAGCAGGCGATGGCGATGAGATTTCGGTGCTGAGAACCAAGGCGGTGGACGCGTTCTCTTCCCGAGACTTCCCCTCAGCGCGCGATGCGCTGGGGCGGCTGGCGCGTCTAGAGCCCGATAACCCGTCGTGGCGTGAGGCTCTCGGTCAGTGTTACGTCGACGCCGGGGAGGAGTCCGACTTTGCCTCTGCGGCTGAGGAGTTTGGCGTGGCGCTCACTTTGACGGAACCAGCCGACCTCGAATCGCGAGCCAGGATACTGAGCAACAGGGCGCTCGCGTGGGAGGGTGCCGGCAGGTGGGACGATGCCCTACGAGACTACGACGCCGCGCTGGCATCCGCTCAACTGGCCGGTCTACCCCCGGACCCCTACGTCATCAACTCCAAAGGCAACTGCCTCGCGTCGCTCGGCGAGTACGCGCTGGCCAGGGACGCCTACCTGAGCTCGGCGCGGGCGTTCGGGGACGCTGGCGGCGTGAACACCGCCAGGAACAACAAAATAAGGGGGGACGGGTACACGTTCGCGGCGTCCAACGCGGCGTTGGCACTCGCGCAGCTCGGGGACTTTGACGCGGCTAAGGGGGAGATGGTGAGAGTCAGTCGACGCGCTCCGGGAAACGTCGACATGCGAGCGGGACTCGCGGCCATCTACTGGTCGGAGGGGCGGGGCGAAGACGCCGAGAGGGAATGGGAGTTTGCGTGCGATCGCATCAGCGTTGGGTGCTCAAAGTACAGGAACAAGGAGTGGTTGAGAAACGTCAGGCGGTGGCCCCCGGCGATGGTGGACCTGCTCGACTCCTTCTTGTCTCTGTCGTAGGATTCAGTGTAGTAGGCTACGTAAGCTATGTAGGCTATCTCGTGCGTCGCGGTACAGTGGACGCGTCACGGGTCGTCGTCGCCCTCGCTCCGTCGGCTCCCCAGCGCTCCTCCCTCGCGCCACTCGTCCCCGTCGAGGGCAAACTCCAACGCCCCGAGTGGCGGCGTGGTCATCCCCTCCTTCTCATCCTCGCCTCCCGGCCCGAGCACGTTGCCGCCCTGGCCCCAGAACATGTCCCGCTTCACTACCTCGCAGTCCCCACCCACCCGTACCTGGCACGCCAGCCTCAGCCGTTTGTTGCCCGGCGGTCCGTGCGGAGGGAAGTTTAGCCTCAGTCGTTCGGCATTCGTCCACTGCTGGGGTGTCGCGGCTCCGGACGGGATGATCTCCACCGCACACGTGCCGCACGTGCCGAGCCCTCGACAGTTCATAACGTTCGCACCGCCCAGCGTACCGCCGTTGTGAGGGGACTCCCCGCCCTTCAGCAAGGCCGTGCGAAGTCTCTGGCCCGCCCGAGCTCTAACCTCGCGTCCCCGGAAAACGACGACGCACGCTTCTTTGTCTCGAGAATCCCCGTCATCACGAGGGTTCGAAGACGACGATGCGGCGCGAGCGATGAGGTCGCGAGCACTCCTCGAGGGTCTCGGAGCCCTGAGACGAACCGCGAAAGACACGATGGACGCCATCGTCTTCGCGCGGGTAGGATTGAGAAAAGCTCGCCCAAGGGAACCCTGAAAACTTGACGGCGTCGGCGGCGCCGGACGGTTGGACGTGGCACGATGTTAATTGAATGCTCCGCATTTGCTTACAAAAATGTTGTTCGTCACCCCCGGCATCCTCTGCGAAGATGCGGGTGGCGCGCGCTACTCGTAAAAGTCTTACTCGTACGTTGGAGAGTCGTCACCCGAGACCTGAGGACGTTCTCGTCTCTCCCTGGCGGCGGGCGCGACCCGTCTGTGTCTGCTAACTGAAAACCAAAAATCAAATCACCTGTGCTGCCTGATGCGTTGCATGAGAACCATCTTCTGGTGCGTCTTGACCAGCGCCGCCTGCACCGCGGTCACCGTGGACAGGGCGCTCACCCCGGATGCCGCGCCGTGCGACCTCGTGTCGAAAAAATCAGACCCGGGCCCCATACCTCCCCTCGGCACGTGTCCCCACGCGTCCTCGAAGTCTTCCCCGGGCACATCGTTCGATCCATCGGTACCGTTCACATCCGCGACGTCCTCGTCTTCCTCGGGCACGTCGGGCAGGTCCGCGTACATGTCCGCCTTGACCACGTTGTCGATGGCATCCGCCACGAGGTGCGCGACGACGTGCTCTGGGGACGTCGCCTCCCCGGGGGACGATGTCTTTGAGCCGACGCGATCCGACTCGGGGGTCGTGGCCGTGGACGTGGGGGAACACTGGAGCGAGAGGACACCCTTTGGGCTGGATCCTCCCGCCTTTGTCGCCGGGGTGGTCGTGGACGTCGAGATGAAGCCGTGGAAGTCGGCGTCGGCGCGTTCGCGTTTCATCGCCAGGATCTCCTTCCGCTGGTGCTCGATCGTCCGTTTCTGCTCTGCGAGCATGGCCATGGCCTCCCTGAGCTCAGACTTGAGCTCGGAGAGCGTGTCCGCGTCCACCTCCTTCCTCCCCTCGGCCTTTCCGTCCCGTTTTTTTCCCCTCTTCCCACCGATTTTCTTCACGACGACCGCGAGGGAACCCAGGCCAGCTATCACCATCGGCGCCGCCTTGGGTATCATGAGTGCCACGGCCGCCATATCGGCCCTCGATACGTCGGCTCCGCGTTTCCTCCGCCGGCCACCTCACGGGGGCGCCGTCCAGGTATGCCGCGTCCCGTCGGCTTCTGCTGTCGGATTTTCTTCGGATTTGGCGCAGGAGATCAGATTTTTACGCTCGCGCGTGTTTCGGCGACTCGTGAACCGTCGTTGAAGGTTCGACCATGTCGAGATGATTCAACGGTTACGTTGTTGTTTCGGGAGGGGTCCGTTCAGCGCCCATTGTTGCTATGGCGGGACGAAGGGCCCCGCCGGTGGAGGGGAGGCCTCCGTGGGGAAGCTCGCTGGGAGGGGTCCGACAGAAGCCGGCCGGAGCCGCGTCGCGTCCGTCGACGGCGCCCTCGCCGCGCGGAACGGTTGCACCCAGTCCCGCGGTGAAATCCCCGAAAAAGTCAGTGAAGAAGAGGTCCGCCCGGAAGCCCGCGGCGGACCCGGGGCCGAGCGCGCACGAGGTGAACTGCGAAGCCGCCAAGGAGGTCGCCGAGCTCATCGGTAGGAAGGCGACACCCCCTCAGAGCCCGAAGACCGCCACCAGGTCGCCCCGACGGTCGCCCAAATCCCCCCCAGCGTCGACGCTCAGGCCCACCATCGCGCACAAGCTCAAGGAGGCGACGTCGCCGGCATCCACGCCCGCGGAGACGGCGCCGAGGACGAAGCAGTCCCCCATCCGCGTACCGCACGGTCGCATCGCGATCGTGGACGAGCCGTCCCCGGCGCCGACGGACCTCACGCCCATGTCGGCCAGGTCCGTCGGGTCGCCGGGGACGAGCCACCCCGAATCAGTCACCCAACCGCTCCCGTCACCGGCGGAGGCACCGCCCGTGGTGACGCCCGTGGGGAGCGGCGGCGTGGATATCGGCCGTGGAGATAGGTTCGGGTCGCCCACGGAGAACAGGTTCGGGTCACCGCTGGAAGAGAGGTCACCGCTGGAAGAGAGGTCACCGCTGGAAGAGACACGCACGTCTCGCGCCGCGTCGACACCCGGAGCCGAACCCGGGTCGTTGCCGCCGACGCCGGGTTCAACCGCAGACGGGGGTTCAACCGCAGACGCGACGCCGCCCGTGACCCCACCCGGTCATCACGTATCACCCGGTCACTACCTGGTCAGCGTATCCGCGGCGGCGCTTCGACCGAACCCCGAGCCGACGGAGCTGTTGCTCGAGGGTGGCGAACCGTGCGTGGACGTTCGAGCGTTGACGGCTCCCGGGGGTGCGCTGTACGCCCTCACGCTGGACGCGGCGCGACCCAGGGCGGCGGCGGCGGATGTACCCGGCACGCCCCCCGGATCGACCCGGCGCCTGGACACCGAGGCTGACGACGACGACGAGGCTGTTTACAGGGCTGCCAAGTTCGCGGTCAGGCTGGTGGAGAGCGCCGCGACGGAGTTGGCGGGTGCGTCGCGTGAGCTCACGGCTGCCGCGGATGAGGACGTCGCACAGACGGCGGCGGAGTGTTCCAGAGCCGAGGATGCGGACGTGGAGGACGCGGTGATGGTGGCGCTTCTCAACGCGAGATCCGCGTCGCAAAGGGCGGAGCGGAGGAGGCTCCTGCAGCAGATTGCGCAGCGCGCCACGGACTGGGTGTGCGCCGTGCAGCCATCGCTCGGTGCGTTACCCGCGCGCCTCAACGCAAAGAGGGCGGCGGTTCAGGCGGTCCATTCCCCCGCGCCGTCGACGCCGGCCGTCATGGACCACAGGGTGGTCCAGGAGCTTCAGCGTGAACTGGCGGCGGCGCGCGAGGAGGTGGCCATCGCCAAGGAGGAGGCTGCGGCCGCCAAGCTCCAGACCGCAGCGGCGAAGCAGGAGACCGCCGCGGCGCAGAGAAGCGTGGAGGCTCGATCGCGGGAGACCGCCGTCGATACCCCCAGGACCACGGCCCCGACGGTGGACACCAAGACGGCGCTGATGGAGGAGCGGATGGACGCCGCGGCTAAGATATCCAGCATCACGGCGACGCACCAGGCTGAGCTGGCGAGGTTGAAGACGAGGATCGCCAGGGCTGAGAACGAGGTCGCCAGCGCCAAGGTTGAGAGCGAGCAGGCCAAGGCGAACGCGGAGGAATGGAAGGGACGCCTGGAAAAGGCTGAACGACTCGCCGCCGAGAGCCGAGAGCGGACCAGCGTCGCGCTCGGCAACTCGGCGGCTGAGCACGCCAAGTACGAGGCAGCCGAGGCGCTCGTTCGGTCGTTGACGCAACGGGAAGAAGAGGCGCTGCGACGGGCGAAGGAGGCGGAGATGCGATGCGCCCAGGTTGAGGGGTCCATCGAGGCTAAGATTGAGTCGCAGTCGACCCGAATCGTCCTCGACAACAACGTCCGCAACGCGACGGCGGTGTCGGAACTTCGCGCCGAGCTCGCGGAGGCTAGAGCCGCGCAGAAACGGGCGGAGACGCGCGCGGCGGACGCGGAGGAACACGAGCGGGAGGCTGCCGCCGGGGAGGTGCTCCGGGTCAGGGCTGAGTGCGCCGCCGCCAGGAGAACCGAAGCGGCGACTAGGCGGGAACTGGACGAACACCGCGTGACCGCGTCCGCAGCAGCCGCGTCGCACCACGAGGAGATCGAGGCGCTCCGACGGGAGATTGTCACTTTGCGCAACCAGCTCGAGACTCGGGTGGAGGTGGCGGAGGAGCGCGCGAGGGTGGCGCAGGCGCAGTTGGCGGCGAACAGGGAGGCGGCAAACATGGAATCGGCGCAGGTTGCGGAGCAGTCCAACTCCCTTCGCAGGCAAGCCGCGGCGGCGGAGAGAAAGCTGCGTGAGGAGATCGCGGTGATGAAGGCGGACGTCAGGGGTGCCAAGGCTGGAGAGGCTGCCGCGATCGCCAGGGAGGAGGAGGTCATGGCCAAGGCTGTCGAGCTGATTGAGCAGCGGGACGAGCAGCTCCGCCGGGCCAAGGACCTCGCCGCGGCTGAACTTCGCGCCGGGCTCGCCAGGCGGGATGACGAGATGAGGGCGCTGAGACTGGAGTCCGCGAGTGCCCGAGGCTCCGCGGGTGACCTGCAAACCAGCGAGTTCATCAGAAACGTCGAGCGAGCGCTGCAAGACGAGCGGCGACGACGGGTCGCCGCCGAGGAGGGTCTGGTGAGCTGGAAACGCGCGGCCCGGGAATCCAGGCGCGAGATGGAGGAGTCCCGCGAGGTGGCGGATATAAACGATGGGCTCGGCCGTCTGCGCAGGCAGCTCAGCAGCGGCAGGCAGAACAGCCTAAAGATTCCCAATCGGGACAAGCCGGTCGATGCCGCGCTGCTCTCGCCCGTGGACTCGCCGCCCCGCCGCAGGACGCCCCCGCCGAACTTCAGCCAGCGGGAGAGCCCGAGGGATAGCCCGAGGGTCTCGGGGGGCGCCCGGGCGAACCAGCGTGATTCGCAGGGATCCGGGAGGAGCGACCAGATGACCCGCGTGGAGAGGCTCGCGAGGGACTCTTCCCTCAACTTCGCCTCGAAGGAGAGCTCGCAGGTGAAGCTCAAAATGGCACCCCCCGCGTCGCCCCCGCCGGTGCCGCCGCAAAGCAAAGAGCCGGCGGTGACGCCGCCAAAGCCGGCAGCCGCCGCCGCCGCGCCAAAGGCGACATGGACCCCGGGGTACGAGGGTTTACAGTCCCCGACCCAGCGCGCGGCTCTCTTAGAGGAGGTCCTGACCAACATAGAGTCCCTTTAGCGTCGTGTTATGTAAGACATGCGATCCAGGACTCGAGTGCGCGGTGTAATTCACGCTTCGACACCACAGCTGGCTCTTCGCAGCTCGCACCAGTTTTGAACCGTCGAGTCGGCTACCTCCCGTCACTTTTAGTACGGCGCACCACTGAAACCCCCTGTGCCGAGATGGGTCTCCCGGACCTGCCACCCCTGGAGGGAGATCTGGGGTTCCCCATCGACGACGGTCTTCCGCCCGTCGCGTCCGACGCCGCGCCTCCGGCGGCGCGTGCGGGAAGCGCGAGTCCCGAGATCTCATCAGGGACAAAACGATCTTCTGCCGTCAGCCCTTCCCAGTCGCCGTCGATGCCGAACGTGGGTGGCGGCTACGTCCCCGGCGACACCGCGTACGCACAGCTCGCGACGCTCGCGGATAAGATGGCGGTCGAGTCCTACTCCAGGGCGCACGCCAAGGCTGTGGGCAAGTCTTCGTCGAACGCGTTGGGATCGCGGGCCAGGGTCCACCGCGCGGGCACCGTCGGCGCGATGATCGAGGACATGCTGACCCACGACGCGAAGAAGCCGGTGCCCGCCGCGCTGTTACCCCTGGGCACGGATGCCATCGCCAAGTCCATCAAGATGGCCCCGGCCGTGCTCCGCTTGGCGACGGACCTGTCCATCGCCGACGTCGAGCTGTGCAACACCCTGTCCAAGCTCGTCAAGGAGACCACCAAGCGAGAAGAGCTACGGGACGAGCTGTTCCTCATGACCTTACGACACACGAGGTGTAACGAGACGCCGAAGAGCGCGGTACGGGCCTGGCAGGTCCTACACCTCACCTGCGCGGCGGTGGCGCCGTCCCAGACTTTCCTCGGGTTTGTGTCCGAGTACGTCAACGAGTGCGCCAACGCGGATACAAGCCCGGACGTCGTCAAAGACCTCGCGCACAAGGCCCTCGCGGCTCTGAAGCGAAGCGCCAAGTCCGGCCCGCGAAAGCACCCGCCCGCGCCCGAGGAGATCGAGGCTCTTCAGAGCGGCCGCGCCATGAACACGATTGCGTTTTTCTTGGATGAAACCTTCGAGGAGCTCCCTTACGACGTGATGACCACCGTCGGGGAGGCGACGGAGGCGTTGGCCAAGATCATCCGGCTGCAGAACTACCAGACGTTCGGTCTGTTCATGTCCACGAAGCAGCTGATGTCCCGCGCGTCCGCGGCGAGCAAGGGTGAGGAGGTGACGGAGGAGACCAGGGCTCTGCAGGATGGGGACCTCGTGACTGACGTCATCCAGGAGATGCGGCTCGTCAAGGCTGAGCAGAAGGAGCAGGTGCAGCTCAGGCTGGTGTTCAAGAAGCGCATGTTCAGGGACACCGACGAGGCGGTGCAGGAGGCCATGTTCGTGAACCTGTCCTACCTCCAGGCTAAGCACGATTACCTGGCGGGGAACTACCCGGTTGGCCGCGAGGAGGCGACCCGACTAGCCGCGTTCCAGATCCAGGCTGAGGACGGCGAGTCCCTCGGGCAGGGGTCCGTGGAGACATTGGCGCAGGCCATGGTGCGGTTCGTTCCCAAGGTTATGCTCCAGCAGCACCCGGTGGAGGAGTGGGCCGGTGAGGTGCAGCGCAACCACGGCGCGCTGGCCAACCACACCCGGGAGGAGGCCCGAGGTGGTTTGCTCCGAATGATCCGATCGCTGCCCTACGGCGGGAGCATCTTCTTCCAGGTGCGCCGCATCGAGGACCCAATCGGTCTACTCCCCGGCATGATCGCATTGGGCATCAACAAGCGGGGTATTCACTTCTTCCGACCCACGCCGATGGAGTACCTCCACAGCGCCGAGCTCCGGGACATCATGCAGTTTGGTTCGTCAGAGACGGCCGTCTTTTTCAAGATGAGGGTCGCCGGCGTGCTGCACGTGTTCCAGTTCGAAACCAAGCAGGGCGAGGAGATCTGCGTGGCACTCCAGACCCACATCAACGACGTGATGCAGAAGAGGTACGCGCAGCAGGCGGCTAAAGCCGCGGGTGCCCCCAAGACCCCGGGTCTCGCTCAGCCCCCGAGCCCCGTAGCCAACGGCCAGGCGGAGGCGGCGTTCGGCAAGCAGGCTGGCGGCGGGGGTGCGGGCGCGCAGCAGATGCAGCGCGTGCTCGAGGACGCCAACAAGAAGCTGGACGAGATGGTTCGAGAGCGATCGCAGTTGCAGCAGCAGCTGGTCGCCGCCCAGGAGGCTGCGCAGGAGGCGACGGATCGCGCCGCCGCCGAATCATCCGCCAAGGCTCAGGCGCTCGCCGACCTGAACCAGGCGCTCGCCGACGTCAAGCTAGGAGGGGGCGCGGCCGGTGGGGACCCGGAGACGAAGAAGAAGCTCGCGGCGGAGTCCGAGAAGGCCCGGGCCGCTCAGGCTGAGCTCAAGGTTCTGGAGCAAAAGGTTGCGAGGCTGGAGTCCTCGTCGAAGGAGGAGTCGGCGAAGAGGGACAAGGAGACGGCGGCTGAGCTCGAGCAGCTCAAGAAGAAGTGCGCCGCCGCTGAAGCCCACTCACTCTCCGTCTCCGCCGAGCTCGAGCAGACGACCAACGCCATGGAGCAGATGCGCGTCGACCACGAGGAGTCCCAGAAGGACCTCGAGGAACTGGCCGAGCTCCGCGAGCTCAAGGCGGATATCGAGCGCAAGGAGAAGCAGACGGCGGAGATGCTCAAGACCCAGGCGACGCGCATCCAGGAGCTCGAGGCCAAGTACCAGGAGGAGTCCACGCTGCGCAAGCGTTACTTCAACCAGATGGAGGATATGAAGGGCAAGATCAGGGTCTACGCCAGGACCCGCCCGCTGTCCAAGAAGGAGATTGGCGAGAAGCAGTCCTTCGCGCTTACGTTGCCGGACGAGTTCACCCTGGAGCACCCGTGGAGGGACGAGAAGAAGCCGAGGTCGTACACCTTCGACACCGTGTTCGGCGAGGATACCACCCAGGAGCAGGTGTTCGAGGACACCAAGTACCTCATCCAGTCGGTGTTTGACGGCTACAACGTTTGCATCTTCGCCTACGGACAGACGGGCTCCGGCAAGACCCACACCATCATGGGCGACGGCGCCAACCCGGGCCTCACCCCCCGCGCCATCGAGGAGGTGATGCGAATCGTCTACCAAGGGTCGAAGAAGGGCAAGTTCAGCGTCAACATGGAGGCGTACATGCTCGAGCTGTACCAGGACACGCTCTACGACCTGCTCCTGTCGCCGGATAAGACGAGCAACCCGCCCAAGCTGGACATCAAGAAGGATGCCAAGGGCTGGGTGACGGTACAGAACGCGACGGTGGTGTCCGTCGGCAGCAAGGAGGACATCATGCACGTCGTGGAGAGCGGTCTCAAGGTGAGACGGACGGCGTCGACGAAGATGAACGTCGAGTCGTCCCGTTCCCACCTCGTGTTCTCGCTCGTCATCGAGACCACGGACCTCCAGACGCAGCAGGTGACCCGCGGTAAGATTTCGTTCGTCGACCTCGCCGGGTCCGAGCGCGTGAAAAAGTCGGGAGCGTCGGGCGACACCATGAAGGAGGCGCAGGCCATCAACAAGTCCCTCTCGGCGCTCGGCGACGTCATCAGCGCGCTGGCGGGTGAGAAGGCTGGGCACATCCCGTACCGCAACCACAAGCTCACGATGATCATGTCCGACTCCCTCGGCGGCAACGCCAAGACCCTGATGTTCGTCAACGTCTCACCGTCGGACAACAACATCGAGGAGACGCAAAACTCACTCACGTACGCCACCAGGGTGCGAACAATCAAAAACGACGCGAGCAAGGACAGCGCCAACAAGGAGATGGTCAGGCTCAAGGAGGCGCTCGCGAAGTGGCGCGCCAAGGCTGGCGAGATGGGCCCAGAGACGCAAGACATCGAGGACCGGGTCCAGGGGGAGATGGAGTGATGACTGCGAAAGTTACCCCCTGGGGTACACCAGAAATTTCGGTAAAACGTGATGAGTTTCATAATTTCTCTTCAAATCTTCTAAAAATTATTTGCCGTTCGCCTCCTCTTTCTCAACCTCGGACGGCGGCACGACCGCCATAACCCTGGTGTTGTAGCTCCGACACGCGGTGCACGCGTGATACACGAAATGGAACGGCGCCAGAGACTCCTCCCCGCAGTCGTTGCACGCCACCCTCTGCTTCGCACGTTTCGGAGGTGCGCCCGTTTCGTCACCAGGCGCCGCGTTAGCCTCCTCCTCCTCGGCCAGGATGGCGTCGAGCATGCGAAAGTACGCCGAAAAGTCGCCGAGGGATTTACGGCACAGCGGGCAGGTGTAGTAGTGCTTGGTGTACGCCTGGAAGCACGAGGTGTGCATGAAGTGGCCGCACGGCAGGCACTTCACCGGCGTGTCCGAGTAGAACAGAAAGTCCTTGCACACCGGGCACTCGCTCTCCATCGACCCAGCGGTCCTCCCGGCGCCCACCTCGTCACCCTTGGCGTTCTTCGCCGCGGGGCAGACGTGCGGTCCCATGGTGAGGGAGACGCAGCTGTTGCACTGCATGCAGTGGAAGAAATCCTTGCCGAGGCCCTCGCCGCGCCTGCACACGTTGCAGAACGGGCAGTGATACACGTCGTTGCCGCTGTCGTCCCAAAAGTTGCACACGGAGCAAAAGTACCTCGCGACGACGTCCCCGCACTCGCGGCACTCCTTCGCCGACGGCTGCCGCGCGGCGCACTTCATGCAGACCATCTCCTTGGTCGCGTACCGATCGATGGTGTGGTCCTCAGCCTCGTCGTGGCAGAATCGGCAGACGTGCGCGGCGCCGCAGCACGCCGCCACCAGTCGAACCTTCCTGGCGTAGTGCTTGCAACCCAGAACGGTGTCGTCGCCCACCGGCTGGCACAACACTTCGTCGTCGCCGCCCTTGTGGTAACTGACCAGAACTGACGCACCCGCGAGTGCGAGCGCAGACTCGGCGGTGTCCGACGGAGTTAAGGCCCCCGTCTTCGTACCTCCGGGCCCGTCACCTCCATCGGCCCCGTCGTCTCCGTCGGCTCCCTCGGCTCCATCGGGCAGCCTCTCCCCGTCGCCGGCTACGATGTCGGCAACAGCCTCGCCCTTCTCGCCCTTCTTGAGCTGCTTCGCCCTCTGTTGCGCGCAGATCCACCTCGCAGCGAGCAGGTGCTGCATCAGGTACGCCTTTCGCTCCGGCGCGAGCGAGTCGTCGCGCGAGAGCGTCCGCGCCGCCTGCTCGAGCTGCTGGCGGTTCATTCGGAACATGTCGTCCCAACTGGGCGTGTACCCAGTCTTGTCCGCGGCGGCGGCGGCGGCCAGCGCGGCAGCCTTCGCGGCTCCCGTGTTCGACGCGTCACCGTCGGCTCGGCGGCGGAGGTACTCCTGCACCTGGCCCAGGCCGTCCACCGCGGCGGCGTCGGCTCCGGCGGCGCCCTCGGCGGCGGCGACGGACCCGTTAGTTTCGGCGGGTGCGACCGCGGTTTTGTCACCCGTCTTGTCACCCGTGCCGTCCTTCCGTTCCGTCTGTTCCTCGCTGCTCCACCAGGTTTCGAGCCAACTCGCGAACCGCGTGTTCCTGCTCGCGTCCCGCATGGACCCGATCATCGCCGCCTTCTCCTCCTCGGTGAGCGCCTTGCGCTGCCAGCTGAGCATGCTCTGCAGAACCTCCGCGCCCGTCCGCCCGATGATGAGCCCCACCAACCGGCCTTGCTCCCCGCTCGTGAAGTGCTTCTCGAACAGTGGCCAGAGCTCAGCCTCCTCCCTGGCGACGTGCGTCTCGAGGCAAACCTTCACGGCGACGCAAGCCGCCTGAAGCCGCCTCTCAACCTCCATGATCGTCGCCCGCTTCTTCGGGTCCATCTTCCTGTCCGTCACCTTCGCCTCCATCGCGTCGTGGACCTTCTCACCATCCACGCCGCCCTCATCCCCGGCCAGCCCCGCGTGCTCCCGCAGGTCCCGTAGGCAGGCGTCAACCTCGACGAAGAGCTCAGCCTCGTGCTCGTGGTCGAGGGTGTACGAGTGGCTCACGTTGTGCAGCTCATCTTTGTTCTCCAGCGCGGGGAACACGAGCTCATCCTCGGACCTGCTGTGCGCGCGGTAAACCCCCCAGAAGAACACGAACCGGCCCTCCAGGGTTCGTAGCGCCGCCGCCCGCTTGGCCACCTCCTCGGGCTTTGGCAGCGCGAGGACGTCGGATTCGAGCCTTTGGAGCTCGCGTCGAAGCGCCGCGTGGAACTGGAATATGTGGTCGATGGGACCCACCGCCTGCGTTGATGTACCCGCGTCGGCGCCGGATCGTGACCGCTTAGCCGGCGGCTGGTTCGGGTTGTCGAAGATCGGATCGTCCCTCTCGTTCCCGGAATCCTTAGTCTCGCCCAGGTTCTCACGACCGCGTCTTACGTCCAGCCACGACGCGATGAGCGTGCGCAGCGGCCCTTGTTCTCCCTCCGTCGGTCCTTTCGCCAGCACCGGCCCGACCACGTTGCCTGGAACGGACGCGATGAACCTCTCCACCAGATCCGTCTGTTCATCCGCGGCGAAGGCGTCGTCCATGAGCGGCACGAGGTGCGCGTGTTCCTTGGCGAGGTGCTGCGCGAGGGCCGTCTTGGTGGCGTGCGCGGTCCTCGCCGCGCGTTGGATGGCGCCCTGCAGCCGTTCGGTGTGCGCGGGTCCCCCGCCCTCGTTCGTCGCCATGAGCTCCACCGCCTCGTCGAGCGCCTGGGTGATGGCGTCAAAGAGGGAATCTTCAGCCTCGTGCTCGAGCTCGTACGCGTGGGCGACGTTGCTGACCCTCGCGGCGAGCGCGGGGAGGACCACCTCGTCCTCCGCGGCGACGTGCGCGCGATACGTGGCGAGGACGAACCCCCACCGCGCCACGAGCTCGTCGACCAGCGCCTTGAGCGACTTTGACACATCAGCCTCCGCGCCGTCCCACCGGTGAGTCGGGGGATCCGATGAATTGACGGGCTGATCCGCGACGCGCGCGGCGGCGGAGCGCAGGTCCTCGACCAGGGCCTCGAGCTCCTGCGTCACCGCCGCCTGAAACGTGGAGTGGAAGCGCTCGTACGCGCTCGGCTCCGAGGAGCCGACCGCGCGCTTCGAGGCGACAGGCATCTCGCCCCCTCTGCGCCACCGCGCTTTGGGATAAAAAGGTTTAACCCGCTCTCCCATCGGTGCCGAGCTGCCGGGCAGCCGGGACGAGTCGTGTATGAGTCGGCGTTCGAACGACTTTTAACACCATAAATCTCGGTTTCCCAGTGGGCATTCTGACATAGTTGTCTTATTCCCAATATCTAATGCATGATCGTGACTGCTCGTTCACACAAAATGCCTAAGTTTTATCCTAACTCCGTGCCTACTCCTCGCGGCTGCCCGGCCCGGTTCTTCTCGGCCACGGATTACCTCCCATCGCCTCCTCCACGACGGCTTCTTCCAGCTCCCGCAGGCGTTCGTTTTGCATTCGCGCCATCTCGTCGTTCGCCCTCGTCACCGTCGGCGCGATCTCTGCGTTGATGAAGGACATGGCGAGGTGCGACTTTGGTCCGACCCAGTACACCTTCTCGCACCTCCCGCACGCCCAGAACTCGGAGGTCGACGCCTTGACCTTGGCCGGTATTGCGTCGTTAGCGGCGACCTCCTCCGGGGTGCACCGCCGCTCCACCGCGCCGTTGCACTTGGCGCACCGGGTGAGCAACCTGCCGCGCCGGAACCGTAGCCCAAAGTGCGCGCTGACCCTCGCGAGCTGCCGCTTCGGATCGTCCTCTTCCACCAGAAATGCACCCAAAGCATCCTTGCGCTGGAGCAGACGTCTGTCCTTGGTCAGTATGACGCGGTCGTCCCTCTGCGCGAGCGCGAGGAGGGCACCGTACGGATTTTTAGTCTGCGAAGATTGCGTCGGCGCCGGGACGTGCTCGGCGTCGACGCCCAGGCATCGAAGCCAACGCGCGAGCCGGCCGAGGGACCCGTCGGCGACGAACCGCCGCTGCCTCTCCTCTGCATCGGTGGTGGGATGTGACGCGTCGTCGTCGCCCACGATCTCACCGAGGGCCCAGTCAATGGAGCTATCTGAGTGTGCACCCGGTCCGCTCGACGCAACCGCCGCCGCCGCCGCTCTCCGCCTCGTCGCTTCCTCCACGGACGACTCCGCTATGGGCAGCGTGGTGGCCGCGGTGGCCCGCTCGAGAACCGCGGGGAGGCACCTGAACACCAGGTGCGGTGCACCCGCGCCGGGGTACACGGATCCACCCGCGAACGTTCGTATCGCCGTGTCCATCAGCGTCGGGCACTCCACGCGGTGTCCCAGCGGCGGCATGCTCCCGGGCGGGTAGCCAAAGACGCGGACGCACTCATCCGGGGTGGCGAGCCTGGCGTGCCTGCGCGCGACGCCGAAGTGACGCGCGATCGTACGGAGGTCCGCGCGGTCGGTTCCGCGCAGGAGTAGCATCACCGGCTCCCACGGCCTCTTGCCCGACCCGCGCGAGTCTCCGCCCGAGGCGCCCAGAGCCCGGGCGACGGGATCGAGCGCGATCGTCGTGTCCCCCGCGACCATCACGCCCATGCTCTTGACCACTGACTCGGGGGGTACGTCGTCGCCGAGTGATGATGCGGTATCGGACGCCGCCGGTCCCGTCTCCACGCCCAGCTCGATCACAGCCGGGTCGCCCCCGGCGCTGGGCAGCCGATCCCGCAGCGACGCCGCGACATCCGCCGGGGTCAGCGGCGTCGCGTCGTCCGGGTTCCCGCGGGTCGCGATGACGGGAATCGACGGAGGGTTAGCGATACGAACCGTCGCGTCGATCGTACCGATGAAATCGGACGCCGGCGACGCGAGACCGAACGCGAGGTCAGCCGCCTCACCGCGGGCGGCTCGGTCCCCGGCGCGACTCTTACCCAGTAACAATCCGGGGAGGATCCGGAGCAGGACCCGGGCGTCCTGAGCGCCGTAGAGGATCTGCGCCTCGGTCAGTGGCCGCCTCGACCAGTCACCGCACCGCTCACGCTTGTCCAGCGGCTGCCCGAGCAGGGATTGGCACACGGAAGAAAGGCCGGGCTGCGACCCGTGACCCGAATCCGTCGCCGCCCGTTGCAGGCACAGAACCCGGGGGATCTCCCGCACCGCGTTGGCGACCACGCCCGGGTACGAGCTCGCGAGTCGACGCAGGTCGTCCGCGACTCCAAAGCCGACGACCACGGGCGGCCGATCGTCGACTCGAGGCGCGCAGAGGGTTTCACGGAGAGCCGCTGCGAACTCCTCCGGGCACTCCCGTCCCAACCTCGTCGCGTCCAGAAGCGCGATGCAACGCTCGCCGGAGAGCTGCACCAGCGCCGTGGGCGACTCTACCCTCCTGGTGGCGGATCCTTTCCTGCCCGAGGCTCCAGATGACCGACTGGAGGCTCCAGATGACCGACTGGAGGCGTCCGGCACCCACTCCGTGTCGATCCCGACCGCCGCCTCCGTCGACAGCTGCGCGACGACAGCCGCCAGCGACCGCACATCGTCCACCCACCGAACCGCACCGCGCGGCAGGTCCAAGGGTAAGGTCCGCAAGTGCGTCGGCAGGTAGCTCTGGTCAATATCCACCGCGGTGGGTTCACTCGTCTCCCGCGCGCTCGAAGCCGCCCACTCGCTCCACCCCCGCGCCGTTGGCCTCCGCCGCGACAGTCGCCGCCGCGTCCCTCACGCCCCGTACGAGCTCCCTCAGCCGCACGTCCTCCCCCGCGAGCTGCTCCGCGACGTCCCACCTCCCGACCGCCGCGAGCCTGCGCAGTCTTCCCTCCT
>Ga0115551_1000662_pt1 | contig 22937 bp, 28 predicted proteins | sample COGITO_mtgs_1103_FD_87179 | JGI IMG/M metagenome (GOLD analysis project Ga0115551, IMG submission 87179) | Pelagic marine microbial communities from North Sea - COGITO_mtgs_110321 | ecosystem: Environmental > Aquatic > Marine > Epipelagic | place: Germany:Helgoland, sampling site Kabeltonne... | reverse complement strand
TGTGCTGCAATGGTTCTCTCATCTACAACTCCTAGATCCATTAAGAAATGACCCATAGTTGTGGATTTACCGTTATCAATATGACCTGTTACAATCATGTTTAAGTGTGGTTTATCTGCCATAACGAGTTCGTTGTCGAGGGGATATATTACTGTAATGAATTTTTTTCAAAAAAAAATATTTTTTTTTGCAATATTTGGTTTTTGATACTTTACTAAAAGCACATAAATCAAAGAAGAAAAAATCACTATTATGAAAATTACAGTTTCAGTTATCAAAGCAGATGTCGGAGGAATCGGAGGACATACAAAACCTAGTGACGGACTAATCAAAGCAATTAGAGATACCGTTGAAAATTCAGGAGATTTACTAATAGATCACTACATCGGATATTGTGGAGATGACACCCATATTGTTATGTCACATACACATGGAGTCGATAATGAAAAAATTCACAAATTAGCATGGGATGCATTCATGGCAGGAACAGAGGTTGCCAAAAAAGAAGGTCTCTATGGTGCAGGTCAAGATTTACTCAGAGATTCATTTTCAGGAAATGTTAAAGGAATGGGTCCAGGAGTTGCAGAATTAGAGTTTGAAGAAAGACCAAACGAAGCATTTACAGTTTTTGCAGCAGACAAAACAGAACCAGGTGCATTCAACTATCCAATCTACAGAATGTTTGTAGACACACTAAGTAACACTGCATTAATTGTAAACAAAAGTCTTGCAAAAGGAGTTAAGTTCAACATCATGGATGTTGAGAAAGCACAAATTGCAGAATTACAATTGTGGGAGGACAAACCAACAATTGAAGCAGCATTAATGTATCCTGGAAGATATGTAGTTGATTCAGTTTACACTAGAGATGGAGAACCAATTTTAGATGCATCAACAGATAGACTTCACAATATTGCAGGAACATATGTTGGAAAAGATGATCCAATATGTTTAGTTAGAACACAGAAAAATTTCCCAGCAACGGAAGAAGTTGGAAGTATGTTTAACAATCCACACTATGTTGCAGGTAATACTAGAGGAAGTCACAACATGCCACTAATGCCAGTGAAATTAAATTCAGCAGCATCAATTAACTTTTGCATTCCAATTGTAGAGGCATTAGTATTCAGTATGCATAATGGAAAATTCACAGGACCGTTTGACGGATTCTCAACACCAGATTGGGATTACATTAGAGAAATTGCTACAAAGAAAGCAATGGCAATTAGAAGTCAAGGATTCATTCATCCAGCAACACTAGTTCCATCAGAATTAGAATATGCAGAAGGATACCGTGCAAGAATGGATGTTCTTGAAAGTAAAATGAAACCAATGGAAGATGAACCAACAAATACAGAAAGGAAAGAAAATTACGAAGATCCAGATTAAGGATCATTCTTAATTTCAATATCTTACGAAATAGTTAAATGAAAAAAAGCAGTAAACTAACAGGGTATGAATGCCTTTCAGAGAATCTTTGATTGGAAAACGTATATTTTCACAGTGTTAGCAGTAGTATCATTTTCTAGTTTTATTGTGGTATTATTTGGACAAACAATACCAGGGGTAATACTAGCATTTTTCAAAGTGGCTGGAGAATATGTAATCCTAGGAACAGTATTGGTTTTTGCATTTTCATGGTTTTTACGTGCAAAACCACACAATCGTCCAAAAAGTTACAGAGTAGTTCCAATAGACACATTTGGCGAACAAAGTGTTATTGAAGAAATCAGAACAGAATTCAAAACACATGACGTAGCATGGAGTTTCATGAAACAATACAAGAAAACATATCCATTACACAATTTTGCATTAGTTTCAGATGTAAAAGACTCTGACAAACCAACTGTTTTCAGATACATCTAGATTCAAACTTTTATTCAGGATTAGTTAGAACCAGATTATGGAGTATTCTATTTTAGCTAATTCCTTTGAAAAAATGGAATCGACAAGAAAAAGATTAGAGTTAACACAATTGCTAGTAGAATTATTTGAAAAAACACCACAAGAGGTAATTTCAAAAATAGTTTATCTCATTCAAGGAAAGTTAAGACCAGACTTTGAAGGAATTGAGTTAGGAGTTGCAGAAAAATTAGCAATCAGGGCAGTTTCCAAATCATCAGGTATTGCAATTAAAAAAATTGAAGATGAATATACAAAAGGAGGAGATTTAGGTCATGCTGCTGCAGTAATTTTAGAGCAAAAAACACAAACAACATTTCTTGTTGAAAATATTACAGTTGAAAGAGTGTATGAAACATTATTCAAAATTGCAAAATTAGAAGGGTCAAGATCTCAAGATATGAAAATAAAATACATTTCAAGTTTGTTAAATGATGCAAATCCATTAGAAGCAAGCTTCATTTTGAAGATTTTATTGGGAACGCTAAGATTAGGAATAGCAGAAAATACAGTGATGGATGCATTAGCAATTGCATATTCAGGAGATAAAGAAAATAGAAAAAAATTACAAAATGCATACAATGTTTCAAGTGATTTAGGAAAAGTAGCTGAGACAATTGCACTAGAAGGAATTCAAGGAATTGAAAAATTCAAAGTAAATTTGTTTAATCCAATTCGTCCAATGCTTGCAGATAGAGTGAAAAGTGAAAAAGAAGTAATTGAAAAAATGGGACAAGAATTTGCAATCGAATACAAATTAGATGGAGAAAGAGTTCAACTTCACATTGAAGGAGATAAAATAGAATTATTCTCAAGAAGTTTAGAAAAGATTTCAAACTACTATCCAGACATAATTGAAAAAATTCCAAAGATGATTAAAGCAGAAGATGCAATTATGGAAGCAGAGATCGTAGCAATTAATGAAAATACAGGAGATTTTTTACCATTTCAAGAATTAATGCATAGAAGAAGAAAATATAAAATTGAAAAAGCAGTTTCAGAATATCCAATTACAGTAAATTTTTTTGATTTACTTTATTGTAACGGAAAAGATTGTACAGGTTTGAGCTATATAGAAAGAAGAAGAAAATTAGAAAGTATTGTTCAAGAAAATGAATTTGCAAAATTTATTCCAATGACTTTAGCAAAAAATGAAAATGAGATTGAAGAATTTTTTGAAAACAGCATTAATGCAGGAAGTGAGGGATTGATGTTAAAGATGTTAGATAAATCATATCAAGCAGGTTCAAGAGGAAGTCACTGGCTAAAATTGAAAAGAGAATACAGAAATGAATTAGGAGATAGTTTAGATCTTGTAGTCATAGGTGGATTTTTTGGCAAAGGAAGAAGAACGGGCAGTTATGGAACATTATTACTTTCAACATATGATGAAAACACAGACACATTTCCAAGCATTTGTAAAGTTGGAACGGGGTTTACTGATGAAAGTTTAGATCAATTATATCAAATTCTTAATCCAAAAACTACCATCAAAAAAAATCCTAGAATCAATAGTGAGATGGAGGCAGATGTATGGTTTGAACCAGAATTAGTTATTGAAATTGTAGCATCAGAAATTACATTGAGTCCAATTCACAAAGTGGCGCTAAATGAAATAAGAAAGGACACAGGACTAGCATTGAGATTTCCAAAATTTACAGGAAAAATTAGAGTAGAGAAAATGGCTGAAGATGCATCAACAGATGATGAAGTAATTTCACTCTACAAAGGGCAAAATAAAGCTGCACATGATAAAAATTTAATCTAACACGCTCAAAAAATATCAAAACCCATAGAGGATTTAAATTACCAGCAGGTATCTGACTTTATGTTATGTATAGTGGAGAGCTTGAAGTTCAAGCAAAAAGAAAGGCAATAGCAGTTTTACAAGATGAGATCAACAGAATTCTAAATGCATCAAGAGAACTTGCAACACTAACAGAAGCCCTAATGAAAAAAGACAAAAAAGCAATTAAAAACACATTAGAGCAAATCTCAACAATTGAAGAAGAAGTAGAGAACTTGAGAAGAAAAATTACACGGGAAGTTGCAGATGTAGGGGGATTAATCATGAATAGAGAAAATCTTCTAAATACAGCTTACACAATGGATGAGATTGCAGGCTATATCACAGGAATTGCATTCAAACTTTCTAATGTAAAAATAACTACATTGAAAAGTTCAAAACTTGATAAAGACATCACGGAACTAATTTCATTAGTAGTAGATGAAGTCTACAAACTCAATGAAATTATTAGAAGTCTCAACACAAATACTGCCAATGCAATTGAATTAGCTCAAGAAACTCAAACAATTGAAAGAGAAATAGACATCAAATACAGAGATGCAACAATCAAACTTCTCAACGAGGTTAAAGATCCAAAAGAATTGTTGTTAATCAAAGATGTGATTGAAGGAATTGAAGAAATGTCCGACAAATGTCAGAGAGTTTCAGACTCATTCATACTGCTAGCATTAAGCCTATAGTCAAAAATAATTAAATTTCTATTTTATTTTTAAATTAATTAACGTCAGTTGTAAAGTATAGAATTCATATACATTGAATATTCAACAACAATATGAAAAGCGAACTAATAGAAAATAGAATCATCGTATGGAATATAGAAGATTCAAAGAAACTTTTCAGTGAAGGATATTATGGAAAACCAATTGGAATGCCTAAACCAAAAATTGAAGAAATTGACGTTCCATTGATTTTAGATTTGATTGAAGGATATTACTTGTTAGAAAAGAAAAAAATTACAATCACCAAATTAAAACAAAAAATCAAAACAAATGAAATGATTGAAATTTGTAAACAAGAAGTACATGATTTTGAAAAAAAGTATATTGTATACAAAAATTTTAGAGATAAAGGATACATAATTAATCCGGGAATTAAATTTGGATGTGATTTTGCAGTATATGAAAAAGGTCCAGGAATTGATCATGCACCATTTTTAATTCAGGTCTATAACAGAAATGAACCAATAACATCTACAGGAATTGTTCTGGCAGGACGACTGGCTACAACAGTTAGAAAACAATTCATTTTAGCTATTCCGAAAGGAAAGGAGAAAGTAGATTTTCTTGCACTAGATTGGTGGAAAGCTTAAACAGATTTAATGTGACCTGCAATGCGGTCATAAATTTCAAAGAGTTCTTTGGTTATTCCAAATGAAATATGATTATCCCATTTACCACGAATTCGAATTGCTGTATCAGTAGGTTCAACATAGATTGTTGCATCCTTTATGGTTTGTTTTGCAATCATTTCATTTAATTCAGAATCAGAATTCAATTTAGTAGCTAAATCACCATAGCCAGTCCATTCTACCTTAGTAATTACTTTTGAACCAAAATGACCTTTAGTACTCAAAGATGTCTTTGCAGTATAATTAACACCAGAAGAACCAGCATTTTTTCTTACAATAAATTGTGCTTGAAATCTATCTAAAGCGCCCCAAGGAAGTGGATTTGGATCTTGCATAATTATCCCTTTTGAATTATTTGTACGACGTCAATATTTGAATTTTTAATTTCAATACACCCCTTATTTGTAACCATTCTAGGAGTTTGAGAAAAATATCTACTATAGTAATCATCATGTTCAACTTCATCCGTGGCAATTTCTTTAGATTCAGAATCTACACCGATCTCTTTTAGCATATCACTGAATTTTTCAGGCCATGTTTGATAGATAAAAGTGTCAGATTCGGTATCATGCATAAAAAAACTCTCAACATACCCACAAATAAAGATATCAAGAAAAAAGCCCTAGAGATCAATCCAAATAAATATGCAAAAGTTTTTTATTTTTTTAACTTGAAATTCCAAGGTAAAACTGCATTAATTACAGGTAGTGGTACAGGAATTGGTAAGGCCATAGCTACTAAATTTGTTGAAAATGGTGCAAGTGTGATTATTTTAGGTAGAAGAAAAGAACCATTAGAAGAAGCATCAAAAGATCTAGAACAAATTATTTCAAATAAAAATAGTGGTGCATCTGTTAAAATTTTTGCCGGAGTAGATGTTGCAGACGAATCAGCAATGACCTCAATGTTTGATGCACTAAAAAATGACAATGTTAACGTAGATTATATTATTAACAATGCAGGAGTTTCAGGTCCTGTAACATGTTTTCCAAATTCACCATTAAAAGATTTCAAAAGTACAATTGCAATTCATCTAACAGGTACATTTTGGGGTTCAGTTCAAGCACTAAAAGTAATGAAAGAAGGTGGAAAAATTATCACAATTTCAACATTCTTTACAGAAGAAAGACCACTTGAACAAAGACCTTACAGATTTAGAAGTCCATATACAGCATCACAAGGAGCTAAAAATAGACTTGCTGAAGCAATGTCATGGGAATTAACTGACAAAGGAATCATATCAATTGCAACAAACCCAGGCCCAGTACACTCAGATAGAATTTACAAAACAGTATATCCAAAAGCTGCAGCTGAATTCATGAGAGTTAGCGGATTTGAAGACTTAAGTCCTACAGAAGTTGAAGAAGCAAAAGATGATTTGTTAGAATGTATTCTTGCAGATGGAATTGACAAAGAAGGAATTGCAAAAACTGCTGAGAAATTAGCAAATGGAAAAGATGTTGCAAAACTAACAGAGACATTTACAAATTTACTTACAAAAATTCAAACAATTGCTGAAAAAGTTCAAAACAATACATCACATATGATTGCTAACAGAGAATTTTTAGCTCAGACACAAGTATCAGAATCAGTTCTAAATTTGTGTGATGATGAAATTGCCAAAATCCTTAACGGAAAAGTTATTCCAGGAGATAGAGTATTTTATCCAGTAAAACCACATATTGGAACAACAGCTCCAGGAGTTCATCAGCCAGACTTTTCAGGTAAATCAGTTGTTTTTGCAATTGATGGTACTGATAAAACAGATGCTGAAAGAGTCGAGTTCTTAGCACAGCATGTTGAGAAAAACGGCGGTAAAGTAGCATGTTTCATTTCACAGTCAACTCCAACAGATGTTCAAGAATATATCAGTAGCAAATTCCATTCACATGTTGTAGACATTACAAATCCTGAAGAAATGCAAAGATGGCTCAATACTGTCAAGACAAACCTAGGAGATATTTTAGGAGTAATTCATGTAACTGGAAAACTTCCAGAAATAGGAAAATTAACAGAATTAAACAGAGCAGGATGGGAAGAATTAGTTGCAAAATTCATTTCGACCCCAGCAACAGTAGCCCAAAGAGCACTAGAGCATTTTGTTCCAGGAGGAGACAAAGACCCAAGATTATACAAAGACACCAAAGGGGCAATTATGATAATTGGTCCAGATTTACCAATTGGACGTAAAGTAACTGGAACACAAAGAGCTCAAGTTGAAGTTTTCAGAGGGGCATTAAGACCATTTACTACAACCGTAAATCAAGAGTTAAGTGATGTTTTGAAATCAAAAATTAGAATGTTCACAGTTTTCCCAGGTTCAGTCACAGGGGCAGAACCAGATAATCAGAAAATTGCTGATGCATTTAATTTCTTAGTTTCAGAAAATGCAGCTTCATCTGCAGAAGTAACATTCTGTGTTGATGAAACAAGATAAGAATGAAAAAGTTTTCAGAATTCATTATTGGTGAATCATTTTATTCAACATGTAGTATTTCAGATGATGAATTAGAAGAATACCTTAAATTTTCTAGAATCAAAAATGTATTTTTAGAAAATAAAATAAACGAAGGAAGTCAGTTAGTTTCAGGCAGAGCAATTTTGTCAAGAATGGAAGGAGAATTCACAAGATTAAATCAAATTTATGGAAATCAAATAATATTTTCAGGGACAGATGGAGATACAGAATGGGGAAATAGAAATACTAGATTTCTAAAGCCTTTGTATACAGATCAAGTTTTAAAGTTAAAATTTACAATTGTTCAAAAAGAAGAGATAGATGAACAATTTGGAAAAATAATAATTGATTTTGAAGGCAGTACACAAGACAATGAAACAATAGTAATTTCTAAAAAAAATATTTACAGAATTAAAAAAGAACCAGAAAAATAATTAAGAAAAACTAAGGAGCCGACTAGTCTCCTCAGCCATTAGATCAAAAGACCCAACGAACAACTTATTTCAAAAAATTACTATAAAAGGATAAAAAAATTTTTGAGGCTAAAAAAAGGAACCACTTGTAAAAGAATCAAAAAATAATTTTACAGCAGTGATTACAAGAACTATTGAAATTAGAATTTTCAAATTACGTTCCTTAATACTTATAGATAATTTGGCACCAACTAATCCTCCAAAAAAGGCACCAATTGCTAAGAATCCAGACTGAAGAAAATCAGGATGTCCCAAAATACTGTGAACAATCACTCCAGATAATGATGCAAATAATAAAATAAATTGTGAAGTTGGAGCAGCTCGTTTCATAGACATTCCCATACCAACAACCATTAATGGAACAAAGATAATTCCTCCACCTATTCCAAAAAAGGATGAAATAATTCCTGCAAAAAAGCTTGAACCAATGATAAGAAGAATTAATTGTTTTGAAATTATTTTTTCTTTTGATTCAACTTGCTTTCTAACAAAAATGTAAACTGAAGATGCAATTAATACAAAACCAAACAGAATTTTAAAAATATCAGGAGCAACATCTGTAGAAATAACTGCACCAAGAATAGTACCAGGAATTGCAAGTAATCCAAGTTTTAATCCTAAAGAATATTCAATTCTTTTTTGTTTTGAGTAAGATATTGTAGAAGCTATTGAATTACTAAATGCAGCAAAAAGACTATTACTTGCAGCAACAGTAGGAGGAATTCCTAAAAAAGTTAAGACAGGAACAACAATAATCCCACCTCCAAGTCCTATCATAGAACCCAAAATTCCAGCTGCAAATCCCAAAGGAATTAACCATAATTGATCAATCATTGTAATCGCCAATCAAATAATTTTATCATATATTAGACTACTTTAGAACAATTAAAGTCCACAAATATGACTCATTTTTAGTAGTAATTTCTAAAATCAACGTTTCATCACCCAATCCATCAACAGTAGATTTCAAAGGAGTTGTTTGAGATGATTCCACATATTTTATTTCAGCAGCATCTATCCAAGCCTCAATAGACTCAAAGCCTCCAGGCTGTTTTTCATTCCAACAGTCACATACCAAAGATTCAATCATACTTTCAAAAACAATTTTGACTTCATCAGATTTGGAATTTACAAAGGGTTTGGATTCAATAACAGCAATTGCCATAATAGGATTATCAGGAACACCACCCATGCTAATATTTCCTAGAGATCTACCATCAGGGCCTTGTATGGCAGTTGTTGTGCAATAACTAATTTTAGATAAAATATCGTCACGAATTGCACAGTAATTTCCAATAGTATGATCGGTAACAGGACTAGGAGTAGACATGAAAATATTTTCTTCAGATAAGGATGTCTTTATTTTTTCAACATCATAAAATGTAAATCCATATTGATAGAGATTTTCCGAAGAAGGCATAGAAGATTCTTCAGGAATTAAAAAGATAGCAGCAGCAGAGATGATTATTACAATTATAGGAATTATAATTTTAGAATTCAATAATTATTTAAAAATAGATTATAAGATAAGGTTTTGCAATTCTAGATAGAAATTATTTCCATAATAGAATCTTTTGTAATGTTATTTTGTTCTACAAATCCGGATGTGACTTCAAGAATATATGTTGCTTCACCATCAGGTACAAAACTAGGACATCCAGCTGCAATTTCAACAGGGATTACACAAGGTGGCACATTTGTTTTGATGTGAACAACCTTTCCATCACCATCAAACCAAATCATATCCAGTTCAAATTGCATGTTAAGCATCCATAATGAATACAATCCCTGTTCTGGGAATACAAAAAGCATTCCTTGATCTAATGGCAATTGATCTTGAAACATCAATCCACGAACACGAGTGGGTTCAGTATCAGCTATCTGTACTTCAAGTAAAGTGTTATCAACTTTAATCATACCTTTAGGAAATTTGACTTGTTCAAGCTTTATCTCACTTGGCAGGGTTAACAATCCAATAGAACCAATAATTACAGCAGCAATGAATATGGGGATCAGTGCTTGTGCCTTAGTAGTCATAATCTAGATTAGTTCAATCCTATTAAAAACTCAGTGTGTTAACTAACAGTTTTTCTAAAATCACTAATGGTAGAAATAGTTTTTTTAGTATGATGACCAATATCATGAATAGTACTTCCGTTGTATTTTTTATCCAAATACCTTCCAGCAACTATCATTGGCCCACCTATTGCACAAGTTACTCCAGTGGGTTCAGGAATCCATAACATCAAAAATCCAATTTTTTGAAGTTTTTTGCCTGGGGCAGGTGCTTTTTGTAAAGCCCCTAAAGAACGAGCTGTTTTAGAATCATCCATTTTAGCAATGTCAGAGTAAAGATCAGCCCTACGCTTAGCAGATTCTGAAAATTTTTGTAATTTTGCTAGTCGTGCCTTTAACGGATCATTCATTTCAACATTATTTTAGAAAAAATTAGTTAAGATTCAAAGATAAACAATGATTACCCTCAAGTCAACAAAGAATAACTAAGTCAAACAGACATAAAATTATAGTAGATTATTGATCATAACAAGAATAGATGAAAAATAAAAACTCAAAGAGATTAGATTCAATTAAAGCGGCACATGAAGTGGAGAAAACACGATCAAGTTCCAGAATGGAAGATTATTTAGAAATTATTTCAGAATTAGTAGAACTGAAAGGTTATGCTACAACATTAGATATTTCAAGATACATGAACGTTAGTGCCCCAAGTGTTACTAAAATGCTACAGAGATTAGATGAAGGAAAATTTTTAGAATATGAAAAATATCATGGAATTAATCTAACAAAGAAAGGAATTCAAATTGCAGAAGGAATTAGACAAAACCATGGAATATTGTTAGAATTCTTCGAGATTTTAGGAGTAGGATACGATACTGCAAATCAAGATACTGAAGGAATTGAACATCACCTTAATCCAAAAACAATCAAACAATTAAGAAAATTCATTACTTTTCTAAAAGCAAATCCAAAAATTATTGATAATTTTAAAAATCTTTAAGATATAGCTGAATATCGTTTTGGGAAGAAGTTTGATTTAATAAATTCCTTCCAATATCAGAACGTTTTGGAATTTTGATTTGTCCTTTTTTACCAATTCTAACAGATGAAAAGAATTTTCCATGAAGATAAATATCAGCATGTAGAGATGTGAATTCCCGATTTACAGTTAACAATAATGCAGTTTTAGATTCTGAAAAACTAAAAGGAAGATCATTTGAAGTTAAAGATAATTCTTCAGAATCTTTGGCAACAACATCAATGTGAACTTTAAGTAATTTTTCAATTTCATCAATATTTGAGCCTCCTCTTCCAATTATAGATGCAATACAGTCTTCATGTACACTAACTTTTACACGATTAGCTGACAAAATATCAACTTGTACATTAGAATCATATCTCTGAAAATAGTCTTTAATTTTATCTTCAGCTAATTTTTCAATTCCAACTTTTTCTCCACGTTGTTGTACAGGAACAATGACATTTTCTTCGCCAAAAGTATAGATTTCATGTTCTAAATCATTATTTTCAAAATTTCTTATTTCAATTACAGGTCTTGCCAGATCAGATTCAGTCATACCTGTAGGAACTTTTACCTTTAATTCTAGATCATAGACTTTTTCAATATCACCATTGTTAACGAATACAACAGTATCCAATACATTTGGAATTATACCAAGTTCAATTTTTCCAATAAATCTTTGAATTGCATCTAAAGGGGAATTAGCATGAATTACACCAACCATTCCAACTCCAGTTAATCGTAAATCAGAAAAAGTAGTAAAATCCTCTTTTCTACGTACTTCATCAAAAATAGTATAATCAGGTCTAACAAGCAATAATATGTCTGCAGTATTATCAAAGCTCCCATCTAATTTGCTGTACTGAGTAATTCCAGAATTTACTTGTAAATCCCTAGGAGATTCAAATGTTTTAACAATTTTTCCTTGCTGATGATAAAAATTTGCTAAACCAGATGCCAAAGTACTTTTTCCAGAACCAGGAGCTCCAGAAATAACAATTCCTTCAGCCCTATCAGTTAAACGTTGCATTAATGATTCAGAAATTGAATAGTCATCAAGGGATAATTGGACAGTGGGATGAACAATAGTTATTTCATATGATTCAGAAAATGGAGGGTAAGTAATTGCAATACGATAATCATCATGTTGAATCACAGATGCACCAGTTTTAGAAATTTCAACAGTACTAGAGTCAGAAATATTGGTAGCAGATAGTATTTGAGAAGAAATCATTTTCAAATAATCCCTCGTTAATACTTCATCATTAATTTGAGTAAGCAAAAATTCCCCAGGTTTTCCTCTTTTAGCAAGAGGAAATTGGTTTTCTTTGAGATGAATACTCATTGTTGTGCTGTCAAAGAATTTTAAGAATTCAAGTTTTTCAAAAACTACCTTAGGTTTTAAAAATACAGTTTGAACATCTTCAGCTTTTGCAACTAAATGTTGGACCTTATCAGAGGTATAAAGAATTGCATCATTTTGTTTTGCTATGTCAATAATTAAAGCATCAATTCTTCCACTTGACGCAAATTTAATATCATTTATGTCAGGATGAGAACCTTTCAAGAGAATTTTCACTCCAGAGTTTTCAGATAATTTATTCAGTTTTTCAATTTGTTCTAATCCGACAAAACCCTGTTGTTTGTGATTGGAAGCTTGAGATTGAAGTTCATCGAATACTGCCTGTGGAATAATTAAGTCAGTATTTCTAATATCACCAGATTCAATTTGTTGAACAAGATTACCATTAATGATAACACTAGTATCAGCAACAATGATCATAAATTATAGTCAATCTATCAATATAAAAAATATCCATAATATCAGTTAAGATTTGATATCAATCTACCTAAACATTAGTTTAGAACGAGTAAATTCACTTCTATGATTTACCATAGGTCTTGGATAATTTATTGAAGGATCCAAAGGTTTTGATTCAATATTATGTATCTGATTAACAGTCAATTCAGATAATTCAGGAATCCATTTTTTGATGTAAATACATTCTGGATCAAATTTTTTTTGTTGTAACCAAGGATTAAAAATTCTATTAGGTTTTGGGTCCCATCCGGTTGATGCAGACCATTGCCAACTTCCAGCATTTACACAAGGATCATAGTCAATCAAATATTTTGCAAAATGTCTTTCTCCAAGTCTCCAATCACATTGTAGATCCTTTGTAAGAAAAGAAGCAGCAATCATCCTAGAACGATTGTGAATGAAACCAGTTTGTTTTAATTCACGCATACCAGCATCAACCATAGGAAAACCAGTCATCCCATTACTCCATTTTTCAAATTTTTTTATATTTTGAGACCACTTTAAATTTTGAAATTTTTTTTGAAATTCCTTTTTTTGAGAATAAGGAAAGTGATACATCAAATGTGAAAAGAAATCTCGCCAATACAATTCAGAAATAAAAGAATGATCACTTCCAAAAAAATTTGATGCAGCATGATAAACTTCTCTAATAGAGATTGTTCCAAAACGATTATGCGTAGAAAGTTGTGAAGTAGGCTTAGATGGGATATTTCTTTGTGCTTTATAATCTGCAATTTTATCAAAATTTTCTAAAATTTTTAATCCATTTGTACGTCCTCCTTGAAGAATTGTTTTTTTAGGAATAATTTTTTCAATTTCCAAGATAGTGTCATCAGAATTTTGTTTTGAATTTATTATATTCCTGTATGAAAAAATTTCAGGAGTTTTAACTTCAAACTTAGAGGCAGCATGATAAAATGGAGTAAATACAAGAAAAGGAGTGCCGTCGTCTTTCAAAACTGAACCAGGATGAGATAACAAAAGATCATCAGAGGGTTCAAAAGCAATTTCATTTTTATCACAAAATGTTTTGAATTGATTATCACGAAATCTACCATATGGAGAATTATCTTTATTCATAAAAATAGCAGAAATATCATCTTCGATTATTGATGAAGAAATAAAAGATGAAACAGAATCATTTTTGATAAGTAAATTACAATTTTTCTGTTTTGCTTGTAAAAACAAGTCTTTTAACGAATCAATCATAAATCTAATTCGCATTTCTGAGAATACAAGATTATTTGGATTTAACAAAGTTTTTTCAAATAAGAAACAAAGAATCACGTGTTCAGAGTTTTTACATGCTTGAATTAAAGCAGTATTATCATCTAATCTATAATCACGTCTAAAAACAAAAAGAGATTTTTTGTATTTCATTAAGGGTACTAAATTTTTTTAAATTAAAACCCTTGAGGTTATTATTCATCGAATACTACTAGAATTAATAAATTGTAAAAGAGACCAATCACCCAACAGTCACAATAATTCACGAGTTCATTTATTGATAAAAAAATCCAAACTAAATTGGTAAAAGAAAACAAACAGGTAGGATCAAAATCACTCACTCTCAAGAAAAAATTGCCAGATTCATATGGAAATCATGAAAGAGGGGTCACAGAAAAATGAAGAATTTTACCAAAATTGTACGCTTTATTTTGAATTTTTACGAAAAAATAGCAATGTAGACTTCGAATTTGAAGATGAATACTATTTCACCATGCCTGCAATATCTAGTCACAAATAGTACAAGATTTAGAACTCATCATAATTAGTAGAATATGGATAAAAAATTACAGAATTTAGCTGATAAAATAATTAAATATGCAGAACAATCAGGCGTGCAATATTGTGATGCCAGAGCAGAACAGCAGGTGAAAAAATCCACATTAATAGAAAATAATGAAATTGAACATGTTAGAAATAGTGAAGATAAAGGAATAGGAGTCAGATTAATTAAAAATGGTGCATGGAGTTTTTGTTCAATTAGCAATCCAAAATCATTTGATGAAATAAAAAATATTTTAGATGATACAATAAGAAATTCAGATTATACAAATTCAAATAAAAAAAATAAAATTAATCTTCATGACAATCCAATAAATAAAAAACAGATTGATTTTCCTGTATTAAAAAAACCAGAAATTGAAGAATTAACATCGATAGGATTAGAATGTAATAAAATAATAATGGATTCACCATTAATAATTAAATCAGTAACAAATCCATATTATGTAACTAGTTCAAAATATTTTGTTAATTCAGAAGGTTCAGAAATTTTACAAAATTTTACAGATGTAATTATCGAAATGATTGCAACTGCACATGAATCAGGATTAACACAATCAGTTAACATTACAGAAGGAGGAAGAGGAGGTTTAGAATTAATTCAAAATAAAGTTCAACAAAGTGCAAAAGAAATTGCAAACAAAGCATCAGAATTAATAAATGCAAAACCAGTAAAAGAAGAAAAAACAACACTAGTAATGAATCCAGATTTTGTTTCCTTACTTACTCATGAAATATTAGGACATCCATCAGAAGCAGATAGAGTTCTAGGTAAAGAAATGGCTTGGGCAGGAGGAGCTTGGTGGAAAGGAAAAATTGGAGAAAAGATTGGTTCAGAAAATCTCAATGTGTTTGATGATCCCACAATAAAAGATAGTCTAGGATGGTATTATTTTGATGATGAAGGAGTTGGAACTAAAAGAACAAACCTAGTAGAAAATGGAATTCTAAAAAACCATATGCAAAATAGAGAAACTTCAGAAATATTCAATACTAATCCTACAGGCAATATGAGAGCAACAAATTATCGATATATGCCATTAATTCGAATGGCGTGCACCTGTATCGGTAATGGAAATCAAAATGTGAGTGAAATGATCAAAGATGTGAAAAATGGATACTATATTTCGAATATGAAAGTTCCATCAATAGACATGAAGCGATATAATTGGAGCATTTCATGTCAATATGCACAAAAAATTGAAAATGGGGAATTAACAGATTTACAAAGAGATGTTATTGTGATGGGAACTGCACCTGAATTTTTTAATTCCATAGATGCATGCGGAAATGATTTTACAGTAAGACCAATAACTAATTGCGGTAAAGGAGATCCTATGCAATCAATGATTATGGGAAACGGAGGTCCTACAATTAGAGGAACTGCAACAGTAAAAAGTGTAAATTAGTATGGAAAAAAAATTAGAAAAAATAAAGCAACAAGTAATTGAATGTACAAAGTGTGAATTAAGTCAAACACGAAATAATTCAGTTTCAGGAAAAGGTAATTTTAAAGCAGATGTAATTTTTGTAGGTGAAGCACCGGGGAAAAATGAAGATTTGAAAGGAGAACCATTTATCGGAATTGCAGGAAAAAAATTATCAATTGCACTTGAAAGTGCAGGAATTACACGAGAAGAAGTTTACATTACAAACATTGTCAAATGCAGGCCACCAAAAAATAGAGTACCAACATCAATTGAGAGAGAAACATGTCAAAACTATCTTAAAAAAGAAATAGAGATCATAGAACCTAAAATAATTTGTATTTTAGGGAATACGGCATTTAGTTCATTATTAGATGGTAAGGAAATTACCAAATTTAGAGGAAAAGTAGTCAGCAAAAATAATCAATTATATTTTTTGACAGTACATCCAGCTGCAACAATTTACAATCAGAAATTAATTGATGTCTTAAAAAAAGATATGAAAAAATTATTCAAATTGATAAAAGAATTAAAAGATAAGAAAAAAATTAAAATAGATATTGAATATACTTCCTAGAAAATTTTATCAGAGAGATACAGTAATTGTTGCAAAAAAACTATTAGGAAAAAAACTAGTAAGAAAGATAGGAAATCAGGAAATTTCAGGAATCATTACAGAAACAGAAGCATATAGGCACGAGGATGATCCTGCTAGTCACGCATTTAGAAAAATTACGGATAGAAATAAGGTCATGTTTGGAGAAGTAGGAATTTCATATGTTTATTTCACATATGGAATGCATTATTGTTTTAACATTGTTGCAAAAAAATCAAAAGTGCCAGCAGGGGCAGTTTTAATTCGAGCAATTGAACCAGATAAAGGAATCAAAAAGATGCAAGAAAATAGAATTTTAAAAGATATTAAAAATTTAACAAATGGTCCAGCAAAACTTACACAAGCACTAAACATTACAAAAGAACATTACGGAATTGATTTGACAAAAAAGTCAGAGATATACATTACAGAAGGTATCAAAGTAAAAAAAATTGCAGAGACTCAAAGAATTGGAATAAAAAAAGGAAAAGAATTCTTGTGGAATTTTAAAATAATAAATTAATTTTTAGAATCTTTATTATTTTCATCATCTAAAGTGTCATCTAATGTCCAAGGTGCAAATTTAACCATAATTCTTTGCCAATCTAATTTTAAAACTAACAGTACAACACCAGTCATCATAGCACCAAAAATCAAAATTCCAATGTAAACAGGAGTTGGATCATCAACATTTTCTAAAAATGGTTCAATGAAAGACAATCCAATGTAATGGGAAATAAATACAATAATGTAACTTAATACAATTTTTCCAGCTAATGTAGCAACAAAAAATCTTTTTGCATTATATTTTGCAAGACCGAGTGGAATGAAAATTATATCATCAGGCATAGGAGTTGCAGCTGCAAAAAATGCAGCAGCAGCACCATATTTCTTCACTAATCTTTCAAAAGGTTTCATTCGTGTTCTAGTTTTTGGATTTAAAATTTTACGACCACTAAAACTAAGGAAAAATATTATTTGTTTTGCAACAGTAGCGCTAATTGCAGAAACTAAAGCAAGTATATGCAAATCATACTCAGAGCCTACAGACATTGTAGCAAGCAGTAAAAATCCAGGAAGAGGAACAAATGGAACCAAAGAACCAATGAAATTAACTAGTGCTAGAATCAAATATCCATCATCTGGAGCAAACGGAAAGATATCAGTTAACTCCATTAATCAAATGGAAATTAGGCGATATTTATTCAAAACTAACAATAAAAAATCAAAGTGAATAATAATCACAAGAAAGAGGGGTATTCATGAGTTATGAATTAATTCTAGAATATTATCAAATAATTCAAGATATTTTATCAAATAATTATTTTCAGGAATATGGTGTGATTGGATTATTTCTAAATTCATTATTATCAGCTACAGCAATTCCAATACCAACAGAGATTTTAACATCAGCATTATTAATCGGAGGGGAGAACATTATTCTTGTTGCATTAGCCTTAGTAATAGGATCAGTGATTGGAGGGATTTTAAATTATTTCATAGGGTTTGGAGGAAATAAATTATTTAAAAAAATTAAAAGAAAAACAGATATTGAAAAAAATGAAAAAAAACACAATAAAATATTAGATAAATTTGGATGGAGTGCAATATTTTTTGCAGCATGGATTCCAGTGATCGGAGATTTAATTTTGATATCAGCAGGAATTAAAAAAATGAAATTTGTTAAATTTTCAATTTTCATGATTTCAGGAAAGATAGTCAAGACCATAATCGTAGTAGTAGGATTAGGGACAATATTTTAAAAAATATTCAAAATACCAATCCAAAACAGGTTTAGACCAAAGAGATGATTAAAATACATTTAAAATTGTACACGGTGTATGGCAGTAAAAAAATTTAAATTAATTTGTAAAGACATAGCCTCAATTAGCCCATTTATCAGATTTGTAGGAGTGATTGGAGAGAGAGGAGAGCTATTAGCATATACTAGAAGACAAGATTTAACGCCATTATTAGATGAAAAAAATACAAAATACCAATTCTCGCATATTGCTATGAAAACAGACTTAGAGGGATTTTTTGATAAAAATTTAGGCGAAGTGGAATTTGTTTGGGAAGAAAGGAAGAAAGTACAAACAATATCATTTGCAATCAAAAAAGCAATAGTATGGGTGTCAATAGATAAAAAAGTAATCAGATCAGAAATGCTAAGAATCATTGACTCATGTCTACCAATTGTTAAAAAACATTCTTAAAATTTGAAATAATTTGAAATGTCCATATTGTGAGATTGATCTAGATTCACTTAGCATGACAGATGGACTAAAACATATTTTAGAACATAAAAAAGAAAACCAAAATTAAAGTATCAAATAAAAATTAGAAAAGTGTGGAAAATATTAAAGAATTAATCGAAGAAATTAATTCAAGAAAACCAAAAGATTATGAAAAAATGAGTATTATGGAAGTCAGCGATGAACTTCACAAAGTAATGGGTTTTGAACAGACAGTATTAAAAAAAATAAAATTATTTGAAAATGATCATCAAGAACCAGATTTAATTAATTATGCAAAAATGATTATTAAAAAAATCATAGAACGAGAAACTATGTTAATTCAAGAGACATATTTGAAAAAAATTGATTCCGAGTACCTAAATTCATAAAAATTAATTCTCTTCATAAAGCCAGCATCGTACATAGCCAGTATCTGTTTTAAATTTTGGAGGAAGTTTTTTACATTTTTCAATAGCTAAAGGACATCTATCAATAAATCGGCATTCAGTTGGAGGTTCAAGCAAGCTAGGCGGAGTTCCAGGAATATATTTTGGAATTTTCCCCTTAAGTGTTGGAATTGATTCAATCAGTCCTTGAGTGTAAGGATGTTTAGGATTTTCATAAATTTCTTTAGAAGTTCCAAATTCAACCATTTGCCCACCATACATAATTCCAATTTTATCAGCAATTTCAGATAAAACTGCCAAATCATGAGTAATCAGCATAAAAGACATGCCATCTTTTTTCAATTTTTTGAGAAGATTGATAATTTGTGCTTGAATTAAAACATCTAATGCAGTAGTGGGTTCATCAGCAACAACAAATTGAGGTTTTAAAATCAAAGCCATTGCAATGATTACACGTTGTTTCATCCCACCACTTAATTCATGAGGATATTTTTTTAACACGTCTGCATCTAAATTGACAGAAGTAATCGAGTCTAAAATTAATTCATCGGAATTTCCATCAAAATTATGTTGTTTTAGAATTTCATTAAATTGTTGACGTATTGTAAAAACAGGATCCAATGAATTCATGGCACCTTGAAAAATCATAGATATTTTTTTCCAACGGAATTTTTCATCGAATTCAGAGTCAGATAGATCTAAAATAGATTTATCATCAAAAATTATTTTTCCAGAACTTTCTCCACCAGTAAGCATTCTAATTAAAGATAGTCCAAGTGTGCTTTTTCCACATGCACTTTCACCGGCAATTCCCAAAGATTCTCCAATATCTAATTGGAAATCTACATCATCTACAGCATAAACAGGACCTTTAGATGTAGAATATCTAGAAAATAGTCCATCAACAGATAACAGAGTCATGTATTACTTAGATCCATCTAGAATTTTTATTTTGCACTAAGGGATATAAACAACATTGTTAGAATTAAAAAATCGATTCAAATGATATTTCCAATATGTGGCTTTGATGCAAAAAATGCAGTGTTATGTCCTCAATGTGAAGCAAAAGTAGAGAAAGGGGAGCTAACTAAAGCAGATGTAGACGCATCAATTGCATTAGCAAAAATTGCCAAATCAAACAAAGAAATAGAAAATTTCACTTTATTTTCATGTAAGGACTTTGGAGGAAATTTCATTTTATCAATGGCAAAGAATGACATTATGGCAATTAGGCAAAGTAGAACATTATACAGATTAATTCAAGATCAGTTTAAAGAAAAAATTTGGCTAGTTGAAGCAGATGAGACAGATAAAAAATTCATCGAGGATTTATTCTTCCCTACAAAAATTTTAACAATTAATTCTGTTTTTTCAGGAGGCAATCAAAAAACAAAAGCAGTAGTTTCAGGTAAATGGACACCAAAATTCCCAATTGACACCAAAAAAGTAGTTGAAATTGTTAAAAATGCCCGAAACCTTGACATTGAGATAGAATTTGAGGATAAATGAAAATGGTTTTTGTTAAAACTCACGATATTTCAGAATTAAACCAAGAATTAATTGGAAAACAAGTGGTATTAGGCGGATGGATTGAGGATCTTAGAAAATTAGGAAAAATGTCATTTATTACACTTCGAGACATTTCAGGAATTTCTCAAGTAATTGTTAAAGGGGAACTAAACGATAATCTTGGAGAAATTAATCGTCAAAGTGTTGTAAGCATTAAAGGAATTGTTCAAGAAACTAAAGCTAGAGATTTTGAATTCGAAGTAAAAGCCGAAGAGATAGAAGTGTTAGGAAAAGCAATTCACCCATTACCAGTAGACCCAATTGGAAGATTAGAAAGTAATATCGATACAAGATTAAATCATCGCGCACTAGATATGAGAAATCAAAAGACAGCATCAATTTTCAAGTTAAGACATTATGTTCTACAAATATTACGTAAAACATTGGCTGAAAAAAAATTCATTGAAATTACAACACCAAAAATTATTGGTAGTGCAAGTGAAGGTGGTGCAGATTTATTTTCATTAGAATATTTTGGAAAGACCGCATATCTTGCACAAAGTCCTCAACTATACAAAGAACAAATGACAATTGGACTAGAAAGAGTATTTGAAATTTCAAACTTTTACAGAGCAGAAAACTCACACACAGGAAGACACCTTACAGAATTTACCAGTATAGACATTGAAGCAGCATTTATGGATTATAATGATGTCATGGATGTTTTAGAAGCATTAGTAATTGCAGTTTACAAATTTACAGCAGAAAATTGTAAAAAAGAACAAGAATCAATTGGACATACAATTGAAATTCCATCTGCCCCATTTGAGAGAATTACTTACAATCAATGTGTAGAAGAGCTCAAAAAAGCAGGGGAAAAAATTGAATTTGGAGACGACTTATTAGATTCACATTTAAGAATAATAGGAAATAACCACCCAGGATTTTACTTTTTAACTGATTGGCCAATGAAACTCAAGCCATTTTACATCAGAGAAAAAGATGAAGATGCAACACTTTCACGTTCTTTTGATTTGCAATATGGGTATCTAGAATTATCATCAGGAGGAACCAGACTTCATGATTCAGAATTACTGAAGGCAAGATTGTCTGAACAAGGTCTAGATCCTGCTCAATTTGAGGACCATCTTAAAACATTCGATTGGGGAATGCCACCACACTCAGGTTGGGGTATGGGTTTAGATAGACTCATGACTACATTGATTGGAATTGATAATGTTCGCGAAGTAGTTCTTTATCCAAGAGATCCAGACAGATTGTCACCATAATTATGACAAAATCAATTAGTTGTAATTTTACAGGCAAAGAGTGTAATTGGTCAGCAGAATCAACAAGAAATGACGATGATGAATTAATGTCAAAGATCAAAGAACATGTTTTAGCAGAGCACAAAGAAATCGAATGGAATACTGAAAATATTGCAAATATCAAATCACTAATCACAGTCACTAAGAGATTTTGGTGGTGGGGATAAGGCTAAACGCTTATCCTAAAAAATATTCTCAATCCTTTTAACATCTTTTTTTAATTGAAATTTATGAAAATATCTATTATTATTGGAATTATGATTATGATGACAATGTCATCAACTGCTTTTGGGGTAGTACTCGTATTTTTAGATAAAGATGTTTATGAAATTCCTACTCCTGATAATCCATTAACAGTTTTTATTGAATCTCCAGGCAAAGTTACAATTTCTGTAAGTAATGGGGATGTTGCAACAGTATTAGGAGATACAGATACTGGCGAATTTACCATTTATCATGATGATTATAATTTTGTTGAAGGTACAATGTTAATTGCAAATCACATTAATGATTATACTTTAAAAGAATGGACAGATGTTTCAACTTTTACAAAAACGGGATCAGCTGTACCTGCAAAAGAAACAACTAGTGTGAAAACAGGTAATGGTGGAGGTTGTCTAATTGCAACAGCAACATACGGTTCTGAAATGTCACAACAAGTTCAACAATTAAGAGAACTACGAGATAATCAATTGTTACAAACAGAATCTGGAAAACAATTCATGGGAATGTTTAACCAAATTTACTATTCCTTTAGTCCAACAATTGCTGACATGGAACGTGAACATCCAATGTT
>Ga0115551_1000652_pt1 | contig 23237 bp, 28 predicted proteins | sample COGITO_mtgs_1103_FD_87179 | JGI IMG/M metagenome (GOLD analysis project Ga0115551, IMG submission 87179) | Pelagic marine microbial communities from North Sea - COGITO_mtgs_110321 | ecosystem: Environmental > Aquatic > Marine > Epipelagic | place: Germany:Helgoland, sampling site Kabeltonne... | reverse complement strand
CTACGATGCTCTGCATATCCAGCAACCGCAACATTATCTACATTATATTTGATAAACACGCCTGTGTCAACTTCAATATGCTTTGTACTTGCATCAGCACTGCCTTCATCAAACAATACTTGGCCATCCAGGGTACGTCCAACTGGCACCTTGTAGTTCATCTTACCGCTTGTAATTGTGAGAGGCTGACTCACACTTGCTCCAATCGAAAGCCCGTTTTTAAACTTGTAACCAGCACCAGCACCCCATGTATTACTAACTAGATTACTGTACCCAGTCACCAAACTAAACTCTTTACTAGATTCAACGTCCGTAATACCCATCTGGTAATTGCCGAATCCAAACCAGTTATCATCAAACTTATGGTTCAAACTTACTCCTACATAGTTTGTTGTATGATTCTCGCCAACTCCCATGAAGCCTTGTTGAACGTTATTAAGGAACTTGCCTGTCTCTTTGACCATACCAAGCGCGGCTGTAAGAATAGTGTCTTCAGTTTTGTATGCATCATACTCAGTACGCATCCCCAAATCACCGTTACCTCTCTGCTTTGGATCCATTTTAAACGATGTGCGAATACCCAAGACGTCTGTAGAGAATTGTCCGCTATTAGCGAGATTCCAGTAACCATCATAGGTATTACCAAAACTAATTGCCTCAACTTGTGAGCCAGGGCGGGTATCAATAGCCTGAGTTTGACTTAGATCAATTGTAAAATCTCGCTCAAAACTATCAAGTACGACAACATTACTTAGAGCAGCAAATGCCTCACTATTAACGCTGCCGATACCAGCACCACCACTTAGTGTAGCAATGTTTGAAATCTGTCCACTAGTACGCCCGCTTGTTGGGATACCAGTTGCGCCCACGGGTTGTGTTGCCTTGTCTAGATCTAATAGTCCTTGCCCATGTGTATGTACTGCATACCCTGGAAGGTCTTTATCGGCAGTAACCGTTAGCAGTTTAACAAGATTCTCGCCTTTCATGTGAGGCCACATCTGATGAATAACAGCAAGTGCTCCAGTAACAACTGGCGCTGCCATGGACGTACCACTCATTGTTACAGTAGTGCCATCCTTGTATGCACTTTCAATAGCACTCCCTGGAGCAAGAATATAAAAGTCACTTGCCTTCGCGGCATCCTTACATACGTTTGCATTAAAGTCCCAGGTAGCGCAAACCGTACCAGCTTTACTACTATAACTGGCAATCTGATTGGTGTTGGTATCATAGCTACCAACAATCAACATGCGTCCACCCATAATAAGTTTTCCGTTTGCATCAGTGGCATGGGCCATTTGTGCTGAGCCACTTACGTAATCTTTGCCAAAGTTACCAGCACTGTTAACTAGTACCTGATCAGTTCCCAGTGCCGTTGCCCACTTCTTGGCTTCATCAACAGCGCCATTATAACCATTCTCACCGTAGAACCAGTGATTACTAAAACTTACACCAGTGGTTCCTGTTGCTGTAATACTATTACGAAAGGAACTATCCTCATTCCAGTTTGCACTTACATTGTATGCAACACTTCCTAGCTCACGTGCCCATGCCGCACCTAACAGCGCACGTTGGAAACTATAACCAGTGCTATCAGTTACTTTAACTACTGCAACGTCTGCATCAAACGCAACACCATGAGTACCTGACCCATTTCTACGTCCAGCGGCAATACCCAACACATGACTACCGTGTCCTACGTTATCATCCATAAACGTAGCATCGCCACCCGTTAGTGTGTTATATTGATGTTTAACTGCACCTGCTAAGTCGCTATGGTCCTTATCATATCCAGTATCAGCAATAGTAATCAAACTACCTTTACCAGTCCAACCTCTACTGTACGCTACATCTGCTTTAATAGCTGACTTGTAGTTGGTACCAGTTGAGCCATTAAACTCTGAAGTTCTATAGCTGTTAACATCAGTACTAAATCCAGGAGTACGTGTGCCCATATCCGCATGATCACTGTTATTATCAATCTTATCAGCAACTGGTACTGCGTCCACTGTTGTGGTAGTTTCACTCATAACCTTTGTCCAGCTATCAGTTACTACTGTGTTTTCAGTATTAGTAACTGTTACAGTATCACCACGAATAAGTTTTTCTTTCCCGTCAGTCCAAATTTGTTTGGTAACTGGGGTAGTCTTAGTCGTTGTGGTGGTAACAATAGTTGCTGTTGTGGTATAGTGCCGTGTAACTGTTACTGTCTTAGTAGTACCCACAGTTGCTTCGGTAGTCTTATCTTCGTGCACTGTGACAAATACTGGATCAGCTTCAGCTTCTTCAGTAATAACTTCATTAGTAATATTTTCATTTGCAACTACGTGCTCTGTTGTTGCCTCTATAATTGCTTCAGAAACATCAACAATAACTTCGTCAACGGTTGTTGCATCAACTTGATCTGTGTCATCCCAAGTAAATGTATGACCATCTGAGTAGGTGTACACTTTAATCTTGGGATAAGTTAGTGTAGTTGTTACTGGAGTCGTACTCGTCTTTGTAGTCTTACGAATAGTATTGTGTAGTTTACTATTGTCATCCTGTGTAACAGTCTCAATACGATCTTCATACACGTTGCCAACAGCAGTCTCGCCACGAGTAACTACGGTAACAGGAGTATTCTGATCTTCAACAGTGTATGTGATATTACTTGTTTTAGCAAGATCAGTAACTACATCAGCTGCATCTAGAGTTTGTGTGTTGGGGACTTCACGAATAGCACCTTTTTCTTGCTTTGTGGTGCCATCACTAAACACATAGTTTGTAATATTCTGTAGTGTTACTGTCCATGTGCGATCATAAATCATCTTCTTTGTTGTAGTTTCTGTCCAAGATGCAGTACGAGTTAGATCAGTTTGATCTGCACCGCCTGTAACAATCTGTTCGCTGTTGGTAACAATAGTTTCTTTAACTCTGTCTGGAGAGTTAACAGCGGAAGACTGGGCTACAGTAACACTACTAGTATTTGCACTGATAACAGTTGGAGTTGCTCGATCAAAGATTAATGCTTTTTTCTCATTAATAACTTTATCCAAGGATGCCTTATTATCAAGGAACTTAAACTTTGCCGTATCATATCCCTTGCCCTGTGTCACATCCGTGATCATAGGTCGCAGTTCGTCTTTAAGAAGTTTAACTACGGCTTCTGCCTTACGGAATCCTTCATCAGCAAGTTTAGCCCGTAGTAGACCTTGGCTCATTCCTGACTTATGCTCTTCCCACCCTGCAATAACATTGTCAATACGGGTAACAATATCGCCTGCTAAGGCTTTATCTTTATCTGTGGGATTTAGGAGAGCACTAAGGGTCGCACTCGATTGTGCGAATGAAACTGCCTGTTCTAGCTCACTAATTTGTGCGCTAATAGCAGAAAAGTTTGAGTTAATTGCAGGGTTAAGAGCGTTCTTAACCGTTGATACTGCACTACTGCCACCCTGACATGCTGTAAGCATTGTTGTGGCAAGCAACGCTCCGGAAATTGTTTTGAGTTTCATAATATATAACCCCGTGAGTTGTGTTGACTAATAAAAAAGAGTATGTTCTCTTTAAACATACTATTATAGTAACACGGAGTTTAGATTTGTCTACCGTTTTTAGAAACTATATAGCGTTAAGTAATTCCCAGGCTTTGTAATGGCGTTCTAACTCTGCAAACTCTTCCCATTTTTCTTTTAATTCTGGATACTTGTCCATCATATCAAGTCTTTGTTGCAAATATTCTTCAAGAGGATCAGTTGGAGGAGTTATGGTAATGTTACCTGCATTTCCAAATCCAGTACTTGTCACCGTTGAGGTCGAGCCCCCCATTGTAATAGTACTTGAAATAGGATCGCCTATTTCTCTTGCACGTATAGTAATACCACCATCAGGTGATTCATATATTTTAGGCATTATATTCTCCTGAATAAAAAAGGGGGGCGAACCCCCCTTTCTATGTTCACGTTTGCTAAACGTGGCGACCGAGTTTATTACGCAAGCGGCTCAATAGCATGCCGTATGCGGGTAGGAATACTACCAATCCAACAAGAATTTTTGTAATTGATTGGTTTAATGCAACAGCATGCACCCAGGGTGCTGGGTAGAACGCTGTATAAAAGAACGCATAAGTATCCAAGATGTTTGCAACGACTGTTGAAAATGCCGGAGCAGCCCACCACATTTCTGTGAATTTCTCGCGAATATATTGGAAAACATAAACATCTAGCATGGTAGCAACGCCGTATGCAACACCACTAGCAAGACCAATACGTAGTGCCTTTTCAATTGGCGCACCGCCACCCCACACAACCAAAATACTCACAATAATTGCTGGAATAACTGCTAGGGCAACCACTGCCCTGCCTGCTTCCTTGCCGAGTAGACGTACGGTCAAGTCTGTTGCAACAACTACAATTGGAAATGTAAATGCCGCTACTGCAAGTGGAAATTCACCAAAGAATGGAATATCTGCACCTGGAAACAAGTTAAACTTAAACTGCACTAGATAATTTGATAGCGCAATTACTACTGTGTGCATGAATACAAGTTTGTAAACCAAACTACGATCCACGCCTTCTAAGAACTTCAACATATATTTCTCCTTATTTTGAAGTTAATCCGTGATCATTATGATAATCATTATGATCAGTTGGATATTTAAGTATTTTCCAGGTATCCTGCCAACCCCTAACATGTGACACGTTGTCAAGTTTAGTTGCTATACTGTGGTCATTACCACCTGGCTCACATCTATCACCAAAAAAGTGTATAGGTGCATCTGGAAAATATTTTATAGCTTGGGATTTGTCATTGCCTAGTGGATAGATATCTATTCCTGTCTCTCCACCAACTTCTGCAGTTAACTTGGGAAATTTAAATTTAAGAGATCTACTAATATCTTTTCTCTCTTTTGCCATATTGTCCCATTCGTGATATTGTGTTCTTTGATCACCGACTGCATTTCTGCCAACAATACTAAAGTTAACCATACCTGTTCTTATCTCAATATGATTGCCATATCTTTGTGTATATGGACTAGCCTCCAAACACTGTTTTAAAAATTGGATTAGTTCTGCTGAAGGTTCCCAATCGCTAGTGTATATCTGCTTGCCTTTCTGGTAAACATCATTTCCACTGCAATTAAAACAATAGTCTGCTTTTTCAAAGACATCTTGCCCAACTTGCTCAATAGTCTTATCCACATCACTACCAGTGACTAGACTAAAGTTGGGTAACTGCATAAAGAATCGTTTGAATTCAGTATCCATAGTTCCCCGACTAGGCGTTAACGTGCCATCAACATCGAATAACAGTATCATTTACATACAAAGCTCTGTTGTAACTTGATATTATCCATAAATTCTTTTTTACATCCTGGATCATTATGAAAAGTACCACGTAATACTGTCGTCTGCGTTAAGCTACTGGTTGCCATAATGCCTCGGTTTTCACAGCAACCATGAGTTGCCTGTACGTACACACCAACATCACTACTACCTGTAGCTTCCATTATTTCTCTTGCAATGTCATTGCATAGTTCTTCTTGGAGTGTGCCACGCCTAGCACACCATTGAGCTAGTCGGGTATATTTGCTGAGGCCAATTAATGTATCAGCGGCAATAACACCAATGTATGCAACACCAGTTACTGGCTGATGATGATGTGAACACATACTTTTAAGTTCACTGCGCACTACCAACATACCATCATATCGATCATTTGTATGATTGGGAAAAGCAGTAGCATTTGGACGGGGTTCATATCGACCGCTCATAACTTCGTTAATATACATCTTGGCAAGACGGTTAGGTGTATTCTGACTATTGGGATCATTCTCTCTATCAATGATTAGGCTGTCCAAAACACCTTCAAACTTCTCTGTTAGTTCTTCAATAAGTTTTTCTTTTTCGCCATCTTTGATAAAGTCAGCAATGTTATTACCAGCCCAAAAGGGCGCACCACTGTTCTTTAGTCGTTGTTTAATTGTATCGGAAGTCTTCATTTATACTATGTTCCTTATTTTAAAATATTGTCTAGCATAATCTTGCTGGACAAGTAATTGTTTATTAATATCTGTTGTTGATCTTTAATTAGTTGTTGGTATGTTTCAAAGTTGTCTAGTTTGTCCTGTATAAAATTAACTAGGTCATTACGATAATAAACAAATGCAGCGTAGTCTTCAGTCCATTCACTTGGGTACTTAAATTCAGGCAGATACATTTCACTGTAACTACAACGATCAGGCACAACTGGAACTGCGCCTGTTAGCACTGCTTCCATAACACTAATACCTAAGTTCTCATGCAATGCGCAACTAAAGATAAGTTTACTCTGACCCATTTTAGCATAGTAGTCTGCTTTGTCAAGTTTCATCTTCTGTGTAATAATAATATCAAAAGTATCAGACAATGCTTCTGCTATTTCTGGTTGTTTATCAGCATTGTAGCGGTGCGGCCACATAACAGTATCTTGTTTATCTGTACTTTGGTACTGGGTTAGCGAGTCAACAATAAGCTCATGTGGTTGCCCACTACGGATTGCTTTGTGATGATATTCTTCTGGAATGTTTAAGTTCTTTAGAAACATGCTTCTGTGGCTCTCACTAGCATAATAGTTGTAATCACTACTATGGAACCAACTAGTCTCAACATGACCGGGCCAGGGTTTTTGCATCTTATAACCCAATATATCACTAGGATCATAAGCACCAGCATGCCAAATACTATGGATCTCTACTGGAATCTCCAGTAGGTCACTCATATACTTAATTGGCGTAATAATAAAGTTCCAAGCATCTGTAATCAAAAACTTGTCTCCAGGTTTAATAGCGCCTTGACTAAACCAGCGACTGATAGCTTCAGTTTGTGATGCTTTATAAACATTCGTTGCACCAAAGTCTAAAAATGCACCCTCTGAAGTTTTATCTGCAATCCCGGCACCGTACACTGTGACTACTTTATAGTCTAAATTGCTAGCAGTAATACGTTGCTCAAGAATCTTAGGAATGTTATCATACCATTGTCGGGTATAACGAGCATCAATAGGCTCAATAGGAACAATATAAATGGTATTCATCGTGCGTCATCTTCTTCTTGTGTGCGTTCAACATCAGTATTTGTTGTTGCTACATCAAAACTAAACAAGCTATCAAATGCGTTTGTATTCTTAAGATTTTTGATACGGCTAAGTTTAGAAATTAGATGCTCATGTGTATCAAGTTCCCTATCAATCTCTTTCATATCACTACCATAGTCTTTACTAAACAAATGTACGCACAAGTCTTGGAATTGAACATACTGATCTGGAATCCATTGACTCATTCCCGTGGGGCGATGTAATAATCTGTTTGCCATCTGTACGCTGTCAATGTGCTTATAAATGTTATGACCCATCATTAATGCGTATGCAAAACTATCCCAACTTGTTCTACCCTCTTTGCCTAGTTTATTAACCATCCCTGGATTATACCAGTTAATATCTTTCCAAGTTAGTCGCTCGCCAATAGGACTATCATCCCAAGGCCACGGAGCATCTTTATTTTCTGGAGACTTATCATCCACCATATGTTGCATGTTATAACCTATACGCTTGTTTGTAAAGGTATTGCCCGTATATACTTGACCGTTAGCTGTTGCAATAAAGGGGCTAGCACAATCCATACTAATAACTAGATTAGGATTAATTTCTTTTCTAATAGCACGTTGTAATGCAGTATACGTTACACCTTGATCTAATCTACCTGTGCCTAGGAAATGGATCCATTCTGCTTTTTGTAGGAGTCCAATCTCTTTAAGATACAATAAACGCCTTAGGCTATGGTTAAGATTAGTTTTTTGTACACCACCAAACGCCCATCCACTTGTGTCTTGCACAAAAGGCAGGCAAACTTTCTCAAACCAATCATCTGCTTGTTGGTATGTACTACCTTGGCATACGTTTAGGAATTTTGTTTTGCCTTGGCGATGTTTAAAGAAGTACTTGTTGTTCTCGATAGTGGCATTTCTAAACTCTTCGTAGTCGTTAAGTCCGCATCTGGGTTTACCAGTAGCCTCATCAATAAAGTTTAACCCGTTTGTTGGAATATCCAATACCATACTGTAGTCTGCTGTATTCTCTAACCAGTTAAGTACTTTGCCACGGATAGCATCTGTTTTAGCATCGCCACCTTCGGGTTCTGTCCACAAGCCCTGCCACACGCCCTTACTAATCTGGAACCCTCCGCTGTCGCCAATAAGGATAGTATTTGTACGATCCCGATCATGGATCATACCTTCCTTAAGCACTGCCTTATTCATATCTAGTTCAGCATGACCCGCACTATACAATGCATAGTCATATGTAAAGTATCCTTGTTCTCGATTTAGGAAGTTTAAGCCTTCAATTCCATTCTCAAACTTTGGTGGAATACGGTCTGCCGGTACATAATTTGGCTCAACTCGTTGCTTGCTGACATAATTACTATAAAACGTACTTAACGCTGGTGTAAATATCGCATAGTCATTATTCTTCTCTGTAAGATTTACTCTATGTGGCATTGTAATCCTTATTTTCTAGTATAGGTTATAATATATTGTATGGTTATTTAGACTATGAGTCAATTTAATTTAATTTTAATTTGACTACAGTCTGGGTAATTCTTTAACTGTGACTTTAGCCTAGGTAAGTTTTCTGTAGGGTTAGCCATTAATTCTATCCCACGTTGCGCATCTTCCAACCGCATGTTATAATGGAAGCCTAAACTCCAATAATTTTGTTGATCCCAGGGAGTCTTATTCCATAGTTGTCTGCCATCATATGCCATCTGTTTAAGTATACAATGGTCATTACTGCTATCCAATAGTATAGCACCACCGTGTCCAATGTTTAGACGTTTATCCCAGCCAAAGCTAAGACACTGCATACGGCCAGATACGAACATATTTTCGTCAAACGCCCTTGCACTATCCCATATGTTTGTTGGAGTAATACGGTACTCATACCCCCAATCTACATCATCCCAGTAAAGGTCTAATCCGAGTTTATGCATAGTCATTGGAACACTTATATAAGTGTGCTTGGGAAGAATAACTGGCCCTTTCCATTTTTGATAACGAAGACAAAGTTCAATAGCGTGTGTGCAACTATCAGTTAGCACAACATATGGCGCCCCAGTATATTCACTTAGTACACGTTCAAACTTGTCTAATATGTCATATTCCATTAGAGGTGATCCTCCGGTGTAATATCAAATACTTGGATCTTACCAGCGGCTAGTTTAGCGGTTGCTACATCTGGTGCTAGTACTACGCCCATTCTTCTATATGGTCGTGTAGTTGGTTTACCAAACATCCTAACATCAACATCTGGAATCCTGAGTGCATCATTGATACCATCAATAAAGAAGTGACTGCTATTTTCAGTTGCTAATACAACATGACTTGCGCCAGGTCTTACTAGAGTAATTTCTGGAATTGGTAATCCTAAAATAGCACGGACATGTAAATCAAATTCGCTTAGGTTTTGCGTATACATTGTAACCATACCAGTATCATGTGGCCGAGGACTTAGTTCACTAAAGATAACTTCTGGTTTATTGCCGCTAACGTTTACAAAAAACTCTACACCAAACAATCCAGCGCCACCCAAGTCATCTGTAATAATCTTAGCCATGTCTTGGCAGTGTGTATCTACAATATGTCCTGTAAAGTCAGGATCTGTTGCAGGTTGCCAGCTATACTGATAATCTCCGCGCTCCTGGTGGTGTCCGATTATGGGACAAAATATTGTTGGGCCGCTATGTTGTTTAACTGTGAGCAAGGTAACTTCATAGTCAAAATCAATAAACTCTTCTACAATTACACGTTGCCTGTCTCCACGCATACCTGATACTGCATAGTTCCATGCGGCATCTACATCACGTTCTTCGTTAACTACGCTCTGTCCTTTACCGCTTGAGCTCATTACAGGCTTTACAACGCAGGGAAACCCAATCCGTCTACAAGCACTTTGTAGTATTTCTAGATCCTCAGCATATTCAAACTTTGCTGTACGCAAACCAAGTTCAACTGCACGATCTCTAATACGATCACGATTCATTGTAAGGTTAGTTGCCCGTGCTGTGGGGACTACATTATACCCTTGCGCTTCTTTTTCTAATAACACTTCTGTTCTGATTGATTCTACTTCAGGGACAATGAGGTCTGGCAAATGCTTATCAATAGTTTCCGATAGTGCAATACCATCAAGCATGTTAAGGACTTCAAACTCGTCTGCAACTTGCATTGCGGGTGCGCCCACATAACTATCACATGCAATAACATGACATCCCAATCTCTTGGCGCTAATAGTAAATTCTTTGCCAAGTTCACCACTGCCTAATAATAGAATCTTTTTCATTAGTTTAACCTCGGTTTGTGCTGTGTGGAACAGTACTAACAGACTGTATGTTATCAATTATAAAACTACGCCATCCTTTTGCGTTAATATCCCAGATTGGCATTGACTTGGGTGGCTCTTTAACTTCTTCATTTAATTCTGTTTTGGTTGTCTTTAGGGGCGGGATCATATCTTCACGTAGTGTGCAGGTCATAATCCGTGTATCGCCATTCTTCTTAACAAAGTTAACTTCTAATACTTCTTTTTGTGCTAGAGCAATAAGCTCAGCTCGTTCCCATTTTGTCATTATTTGTGTCCTGTTATCTGTAATGTGTATCTAGGAGCCGTTCCTAGGTTCGCCGCGATGTGTGTAGTATCACTATGCCACTTAACATAGTCTCCTTTTTTCCAATTAACAATTGGAAAACCATCAATTTCAAAATAATGTCCGCTTTGCCAATCCTCTAAAAATACTATTATACGCTGTATTGATCCTAATGTACAGTTAAAAAGTTGTATGTATTTACTGTAAATGTCTTGGTGGGCGGGCAGTATAGTACCAGTGTCCATGCGATAATAACTGGTGCCAATGTCCTTTAGTTGGAACTGATCTTCTGCCCAGGCAATAACTTGCTGGTTGTATGAGGGTTGAATTCCACGCATGTCACACATAGCACCCACAAACTTGTTTTCAGGAACCTCCCATCCTTCTCGTCGCCACCTACGTAGGTCAGCTCTGTTATTGAATGACTCTACTATATATTTTAATTGAGTGTGTTCGTTATCCCAGAAAGGAATAACTGATCCTTTATTCCACCCTGGTGTTGCCATAATGTATTACCTTATATTTGCTATCTTTTGGGAATGATCGCCATGGATCAACTATAACACTATTATCATTTAGTTCGCAATATAATTCAACCTCGTCTGTATGGTCGATGTGATCATATGTTACTGATGGATTATGTGCAAGTAATACGATTGCGCTGTATGGGCCTGGATCCGGGTGCGTGAGTGGATCAACCATCATTGTAGCGAATCCGCGTTGATTGCAATAGTGTGCTACTAATAAGCTATAACTACCTTCTAGATATGGAACACCTGGTTTATATGTAACTCCGTGTATTAGTACTGGAAGATCGTGCTCTTCGCCTAACTCACACAAGAAGTCTGCCATGTTCTTTGCTTGCACTTCTCTACTTTGCATAATGGCGTGAAACAAATCGTATTCTAGCTCTAAGTCTTTCGCCATATAACGTAGTGCAATATTATCTCTCGGATGACACGGTCCTGCATCACCCATACCAGCAGTCATATACTTGGGTCCCATGATGCGTTGGGTGCTTGATGCTAGTGCATCAGTAACAACATCAACATTCATATTGCCCAGTTTCTGTGCTACATCCTGCACCATGTTCACTAGGCTTAGTTTTGCACTAATGAATGTGTTATAGAATATCTTAATGCTTTCTGCTTCTTCCCATGTGCCAATAACATAGCGTGGGTTGTTTTCCATAATCTCGTTATAGAAATTTGTTAATAGCCCAGCATCACCTGTCTCACTGCCATCTTGTGTACCAATGATTACCATTTCTGGATTAACCATATCCCACGCAACACTGCCCATAGCAATTAAGTATGGGTTATATATAAAACGTGCTTGGGTAATAAGTGGTGCGAGTTCTCTGCGAACAGTTCCTGGTAATACAGTACTAATAAGAACAATTAGTGTATTAGCGGATGCGTGTTGGTCTATCTCAGATAGACATTGCTTCACTTGTGCATAATCAAAATCTTTTGGTGCATATCCCATACACGGAGAACTTCCGTCATACTGTGGATGATGTGGTGTTTGAATAGCAACAAATACAATGTCTTTATTTTCTACAGCATGTTTTAGGTTTGTAACAACAGTAACAGTATCGCTAGTTCTTTCTTGGATATCAAACCCTGTAATATTATATTTGGTTGCCATTGCTTCTGCACATGGTAATCCTAGTTTTCCTAATCCAATAAATCCTACTTCCATAATAAATCGTTTATCCCTTGATTAACACTTATATTGGCAGTATAGCCTAACTCTTTTCTTATTTTTTGTGTACTTAGTGCACCCCTGGCAGGATAGTCATAATCACGTTGAATCACTTTATATGTTCCCGTCTTTAGCTGAGTGCAAATATAGTCAGCAACAGTATCAAGAGCGTGGCTTTGACCATAACTTATATTATAAATTTGATTTACACTAATATCTGGTTGCTCTACTACTAGTCTAACTGCTTGTGTAACATCGCTGACATGAGTAAAATCCAAGCAGTTGTCTGAGCCTTTTACTTCTATTTCTTCACCTGCTCTTGCTGTACGAATAAATTTAGGAAGTACACGTTGAGGATCGTCACCAGCACCATATACTGCGGTAGGACGTACTATAGTCCGACGATTGTGTAGTTCTTTTACTAATCCTTCGCCTGTATACTTGAGCATGCCATACAGGTCAATGGGCGCACACCGATCAATTTCTGACTTTGTTGTTAGGTTGCTATCCCAGTTTCCGTATACCATGCTACTACTAAAGTATATGAAGTGACTGTTTTTAAATTTTTCCAAACAATTAATTAGTCCAGTGGTCATTGTGTGTGTTGCTTCGACTGGATTATGTTTTACAGCAGCAAGATTTGGCTCTGCGGCAAGAAATATTGCTGTGTCGTAATCTGGACTAATTAGTTCCAAGTCTTCTAGGTTGTTAATATTTGTTCCAAACTTTTTGTCAATATTAACGACCTGATGATCTTTATCTAAATCCTTTGCGATATGCCCGCCTATAAAACCAGCACCTCCGATTAATAATATTTTCATTTTTTTACTTTTCACCTAACGGTAGTAGTAATTTATGTTCTTCTTTAGCAAAACATAAATTTATATTGTAACCGGGCGTTTGTCCAGTCCAGATAGTGCCAAAACTTTCCCACCACCAATCTATATTATATACAAGTCCATGTTTACCAAGTTTGTTACTAATGTTACACAGTGCGTCTACGGGCGTGTATCCAGCGTTAAGAGCCCCTCCTTCTTGTGGGAGGTTATTTTCTCTGCCTGTCCAGTTGCTACTGTCAACACTTACCCTATAGTCAAACATTAGCTAGTGGGCCCAAAGATCCTTGCACCAGTTAGTTTGGCATCGCGTATCCAGTTATTACTAATTCGCTTGCCGCCCTTAAATGCTGCATATTCATTATAAACTGCACTTTCGGTATTGTAAAGATACGACTCATTATACGGGTGTCCAAAAACCTTACAAAATCTTAGTAAGTCGTCTAGGTCGTCAAATACCTGTTTCACTTCGTGGTTGTTCATTATACGTCCTTTGAATATTGTGTTAGTGCGCCATTTTCGCCGTCTTCAGATACTTCAATCCAAACATCACGACCAGGATAACGATCCTGAATGGTTGTATATAGGTCATCTGAGATCATCTCACATGACTTAAAGTCTACGTCAAGTTCGCCTTCGAAGAGTTTATTCATCCAACGTTTAAACTGGATAAACTCAATATCACGATCATCATGGAATACTTCAATCCATACACGGAACTTGAAGATATGACGATGAGGATATTGTAAGAAACTTACGTCATACTCGTCACCTGTTGCTAGTTTAGGATCATCTGCGGCTGCTGGATAGCAGTGCATACCCTCCTTGTCAAATTTTACCCACACCATACGTGATGCTTTTTTCATACGATCTTTTACAGCCTGTTCACGCATATTGCGTAGAATAAACTCGTCGTGGCTTTCTCTTTTCTCTGCCATTTTATTCATCTAGTTCCCATACACCAGCAGCCATACCTTTTCCGTTCGTATCGCCACCATTGTTATCAACATCCAGGTCACCATAACCTGTCAGTTCAATAAAGTCTTCTCCGTTAGGTGTCTCTGTACTACACCATTTGCATTTCATAAAGTCAAACTCTTCATCTGTACTAATTGTATAATCTCCAAACCCGCCTTTTTCTATGCTTGCACCACAGAACACATATTTAACTTCTGGGTGTGCCTCTTTAAAATTAATCCAGTCATAGGTAATATTGTCTTCTATGCCTTGCTCTTCATACTTATCGTATAGTGATGACCAAGATTCATTATCTATAATTTCCTTGACAACTTCAGAAGTCCACTCGGCGCTCTCAAGTTCATCAACATTAATGAATGCACTGTCAATAGTTGCCGCGTTCAAATGCATGATGCTATCATTTTCATAATATTCGCCAATCCAACGTGCATCGTCAGGATCAAACACAGGATTATCGTCATCCTCTTCGTGTGGATCTATCATGTGTGAAATCAGATGCTCTTCATCAATGTCTTTCCAAAATTCATACTGTTCTTTGGTAATAGCACCAAAGCACTGTTCTCCTCCATATCCGCCAATGTAGATACGATAGTGTCTCATTTGAACTTAACCTTTTGTTGTGTAGTAAAGTTACTATCCATATTATATTCTTTTTGCCTCATTAATTAAACCTAAATCACTTGAATAAAACTGTTCTATACTATTTAGAAAGTCCGAGTTTGCACGTAATATTTCTTTTAGTTTAATGTTTATACTGTGTTTGACGGGATCATTGCTACTTGGGTTGACTGGATCGTTCCACCTGCCAACATCTGTTTCGTAACCTTCATTAATCATCCATTGATTGATATTATTAAAAAACTCTTGTGCGTTTGCGTAACTATGTAATATTATATATTCTAGGTTTGTGACATTTGGGCAAAACACACTCTGTAGTTCTGTGTGCGCATCAAAAACTGGATTGAGAGCAACTGTTTTTAAAAAGTCTTCGCTGTCTAATAGATCAATGATACCTGGCTGTTCCATAAAACATTCTGCAAAACCACTTACCCATCTTTTAACAGGGTTTCGTAGTATTGCAAACTTGCGTATATCGCTTGTGATTAGTTTGTTAACTACGCTTTGATCAGGTTCACGCCAGCCATTATCCTGTAGTAACTTCTGCATAAAACTACTTGCATTTTTAGGGATATTAATCCAAATACAGTTTAGTTTGGGATTTATTAAGACAGGATAATACTTAGCAGTAAAATGCATTACTTGGTTTGTGCTGGAAGTAGATAGTTATAAACACCAAGTCCGCTATCCACACTGATCTGGCTAACACCATCATCACTAATGCTATACTTGATGTCTCCCCCAAGGCTTAGGATCTTGCTAACCTGATCAACTGGCCATGCCCAGCCCTTGCTAACACTACCACTAACATCTGGCTGGAATACAAACTCACCTGCGTGAGTGCTTGCATCACCAAAAGCAAACTTTAGATCATTGCCTTCTGTGCGAGCAATAAAAGTCTTCTCTTCGCTGTTAGCTGAGATCATCATCTTAAGACGTTGTATGCTAGCAATTGTAGGCTCAAACTCTACGCCCCAGTTCACGTTCTTCATAGTAACGCTCTTGAGCTTGTCATTAACAACTTCACTTGCCATAAAGCGATAGTCGTTTTGGAAGTCCCCACTTGCATTTTCAAAGTGGATACCCACCGGCATTATATCACCATTGCGATCCTGTGTGTTGATTGAAATCTTAGCATTTTCGTGGTACTCTTGAATACGCAGGATAACACTGAGTGTGGCAAGATTAGGCATACCAAATGTGCCCATGAATTCTGCTACAGGCTTGTGAAAATCACCTTTAAGGATTACACTACGATCTTCTGCAATGCCTTCAATACTAGTAGTGGTGTCATCACCTGTAATCTTAACAAGATCAATAAAGCCCAGGTTGTGCGTATGCTGCACAACGTCAAGTAGATAGTCTTTCATAGAAAGTTCCTTCTGTTATAGTTTATTGTTAAGTATACGATTATTATGTTTGTGAGTCAATATTTAATAATCCAAGTTCACCTTGAATGTGGGTCATAATTCTGCTTTCATTATATCTACCTGGAAAATTAATACGCTGATCTTGGATTTTTTTATACCAAAGAATTGGCTCTTCTATACGGTATTGGTCAATCCACTTAACTTGTTCGTTATTTAGAGTAGTGCGTCCAATCTCAATGCTAGGCGCATTTTGTTTTTGGCTTGTTAACGCACCTGGTTTTTTCACTGCCATAACATTATGTGCGCCATCATCAAAAACTTTGTTTTCTATTTTATCGAATCCTATACTATAGAAAAGTGTACTAATTAGTTTTTCTGTTTGGTACGCTCTGTAATTATTACAAAATTCTAAACTTGGCATATATTCACAATTGTTATATGTAAAGTAAAATACACCACCTGGTTGCAATTTATTAAACAATATAGTAATCTCGTCCTTAATAGGGTCAATTGGCATGTTTTCATACTTGCCAAAGCAATATGCAACCCCTATCCCATTGTCTGGTAGTTCAGATAAACTTTCATATTTGCGTAGTCGCCGTTGGGCAAAAAAATCATTAAATTCCTTGCTTACGATATCTGATAATTCTTGATCAGCAACAATATATAACGGATTACTTCCTACTAGTTCTCTTGTAAATTTAGGATCTGTAGGCCATAAGTCTACTCCAGCAAACTGCCAGTTGTCTGTGCTATTTTTAAGTCCATGTAAGTATTCGTTAAGATTTTTACTAAATGTGGATCTAATCGTAATCCTTTCATCTACCGTAGTGTTAAAACTTTCATAGTTCCGGTAGTTTTCTTGGATTACCTTTACTTCTAAATTATGTATACTATCTTCTAAGTAGTCACTCAGACTATCAAGTCCGGTGTTATAAAAGTTTACTGCTGAGGTAAGTTGTGTGATGCCATCAAGTATGGTTGTATGATGTGTTTTTTCCTTGAATATTTCCATGTCATGTATTATGGAATCTTTACTCTTGGCAAGGCTATCATCCATGTCTAAACTAAAAGTAGAAATATTTCTCTTCATTGTTGTTAAACGAATCAAACTATCTATTAATTTGGGATTAACCATAATACACCTTCAGTGTATTTATATACGTATATTATTCAAAGGAAAATAAGTCATTAAACGTGTTATTAACAACAGTTTCTTCACCTAGTTTCCAATCCAGGATACCAAACAAGTTATCGATCTTTTTGTCTACAATGGTTGCTTCCATTAGTTGATGATCAAATGGCAAGTCTTTGAACCATTGTGGAATATTACTCTCATCTGTCGGATAGCCAACACTAGTATATCCAAGTGGGTTTGCTTTTAGTTTGCATACGATAGTTTTCATACCATCAACAATACTCTGGCTATAGTTGTCGTTGTTAATTTTCTTTAGATAGTTCCAGTTAAGGGCTGCCCTAACGTGTCCGGGCATAGTTGCTCGGCCTTCCCGGTGTTCTTTAGCACCATACATAGTAAGGTTATTAACACGTTTGGGCGTACCTTTCTCCCAGCCTGGCCGTTCATGAAACTCATACTTAAACGCCTTAATGCGTTCTACGATATGTTCTTTTTGTGCGCCTGTTAGCACTTCTTGTAATAGTTCTCCCATAAAGTCTTGCATAACTTTGGGTGTATCACTACGTTTAAGGTCAAGTCCCATTGCTTTAACTTTACCAGGCTTGCCGTCAGTGTCCACACGGAAACCTTCGTTATCAATTACCAGTGCGGCATAACGCTTCTTTGTAATAAACAAACCCTTGCTTGCAACAATTTCTCTACCCGCGGCAATAATCTCACCCATATTGCGTGGACTATGGAATGCTCTTTCCATATATGCCGCAAACGTTTCGTTGACTGCCTCACCAATCTGATCGTATAGTGCAATACATTCGTCCTTGCCCCAGACCATTTTGCCAGATTCTACCTGCTCTTTAATAACTGGCCATGCGCTAAAGTAAACACTATCTGTATCACCGTAAACAATACAATCGCCCACGTGGTCATACTTGTCAGTTAACAGTTCATTAGTCTTTGCGCTCATATGTTGCGCAATACATCTGCCTGTGAGTGTAGTACTTTGTCCAATGCGATGATCAAAGAACCTACAATGTGGATTAAGTAATGCACCATACAAACTGTTTAGGTTAATCTTCTTAACCAGCTGGCGCTTGTCCCAGAATGCACGTTCTTCACCTTCCGCTTCACGCATTGTTTTTTGCATAACTTTACGCTCTGCATACCAGCGTTCTAGTAGTCCAGGTATAATACCCTTCTTTTCGTATGTAAAGATAGTGCCGTTAGCACTAAGCATCCAGGGATTATTGCTATCAAAGATTAGCCTCCACACGTCAGCGGCACTGCAAGTATCCTCGTCACCACTTTCCCAGTCAATGGTAATCTCAGTACCAATGTCCATGTTCATGACTGCTGTATACTCCAAGGAACCAAACATACCTTCCCAGGCCTGCGCAAAACTCTCCTTGGCGTCAATTTTTGTTTTAATTCGATGTTCGGTTATTACAGGACGTAACTGGCCCACAATAGTTGCTGGGTCCATATTAAGTGCTCTAATAACACTTGGGTATAGACTATTTAAATCGATACTACCAATCCAGTCATGTAGTCCTTTTTTAGGAAATGCAACATAAGCGCCTGCTGCCGATGTTCGTTCATTATCGTCCCTGTGTGTCTTATTAGGAACAATAAGGCCTTGTTCATGTGCTTCGTTAATGATTGCTTGCTCTGTGACAGCAACCGCCCCCATTGTTGTAGCAAGTAACACTGTGTTAGCGTGTGCCAACTCATTGCTAAGATCAATAAATTTTAGTTTGTCGTCTAGTTTCTTTAGTAGCAGAGTATCCTGTCTATTATACTCAATAAACTTCTTGAAGTCCTGATTATATAACTGATCAAGTGTTCCTTCATATTGAGTCTTATGCTCATCAAGTTCGTATTCACCAATAGCATCCAGTGCATAACTATGACGTTCTTCATAGGTATACTTACGATACAACTGCATATAATCCAAATGCTGACGACCAATTAGATCATATGTTTGTTGTTTGGATCCAAAACGTTCAAACTCACGTTCCTTGGGAAATTGTCCCCATAAACAAAACTTACGGGTGTCATCTTTACTGAGTACCCTAACTGTGCGGTTAACAGTATAGGGAATATCATACCCTTCGCTGTTCCACCCACTTAGTATGTCCGCATCATCAATCAGTTGCAGAAATGTTTCTAGCATTTCACCTTCACTAGTAAACAAGAATGTATTATCGAACTCTGTCACCTGCTCTTTGGCAGTTTCTATACTCATACTTTTAGGAGGAATAGCCAGTGTGATAAGTCGGTCCATCCAATCCAAGTATACTGTAATAGCAGTAATCATATTAAAGGGATCGCTAGGATCACTGTAACCACGTACAGGATCAAAGTCTACCTCAATATCAAAAAAGCATGTTTGGAGTTTAGGTGCATCCACGCCCAAATAGTTGTCTGCTAGGCATCGAAATACAGGATTAATATCACTTTCCCATAGTCCTTTCTTACCATGCATCTTTACTTCTTTGTGGAACTCCTTGCCGTTGCGTGTACTAAAACGAGCCACAGGATTGCCGTAAATTGTTTTAAACTTACCACGTGGGTCGTTGTAATAGAATACGTAGTTAGCAGGAAACTCTCGATACTCTCTCCTGCCTTCTACACGCTCTACTACATCAATCTTGTCTCGCGATCTGTCAAAATATGCGTCTACATACATTACTTAAAAAACAATCCTATTACGTAAATTATAGTGATTACAATGTTAAGGACAACTAAAGATTGCTCTTTCCATAACCATCCTGCAAGTGCCCATACTCCGTTCCCAACAATGAAAACAAATATATATGCAGGAAAGACATTAAATGCTGCTAGTGATGCACCTAAAATGATAAGAGTAGTACCCAGCCAGGCTAGCCATTGATAAGGCTTGCGTTCCGTCATGCAAGTTTGCCAACGGTTGCTAGGATATTTTCAAGTTCAGCAAGATCATCACTATGACGTGCAAAGTCTGCCTTGTACGCTGTACGTACAGCCTTCTTAAGGACGCCAGGTTTAATCATCATTTCTTCAGCAATAGCCTTAACAGTATCGTTTAGACCTTCTGTTAGGTCATCCACTTCCTGCATTACGGTAATGCCTTCGTTAATTAGTGTTGTTAGTTTAGCTTTGTCTTCGCTACTAAACACTCTGTCGCCAGCAGTGCTAAATGTTTCATCGCTCATAAATAACTCCTTATATGATATCTTATTATATGCTAGGTTAACTGTTGTGTCAACCGTTGGTTAAGGAAAGTTATAAAATACTGGAATTAATGGTTTTGGACCCAGGAATTGAATGCCTGTAATGCTTCCTGTGGCTTCACATACGAACTTAGTTTTAGACTTTCTACTTCTGTATAAAATTCTTGTGGATAAAATCTATCATTATGTTCAAATCCACCATCTCGCACAAATTTATACACGCTGTACACATTCTTTACATTGTCGCCGTAGTCCATTTCGTCCACGCCTAATGCATATGTTGTGCCTGCTTTGTCAGCTTTAGTCACTAGTTTGAAGTCACGGTTTGCAACGAATTCCATCCCAACTGCTTCGAGCATGTTTATTGTTTGTCGGATTAAATCGGGTTTCATACTGATATTCCTCTAAGTTACGAACTACTAGGTATTTATCTGCTTATTCGTATAATCAAATAATTAAATTTTACCTACACGTTATCTCTAAGTGTTATAACACCACAGGCTAATCTATCGCCTGCATTTCCAGTTTTTAACGACTCAGCATCTCCGCCTTTGCCGAGATCATCCTCGTTTTCGTGTATGACTATTGCTCTGCCTACAATACTTCTTTTGCCTATCAAATCAATTCTATCTGCTTTAATTGTAAACTCAGCGACGCCATTTGAGTTTGCTTGAACATTACCCAAATCACCGACATGGCCGTTTTCGAGATCACCATGCTCCACCCCATCTGGGTTATAATGACCACCAGCACTTTCACAACCATTGGATAAGTCACCAAATTCATGAACATGAAATCCATGAAGTCCTTGACTTAAACCAGTTATACTACCCTTTATGAGAGTAGCAGTGCCTGGTCTTTGCATGAATAGTATTGTTCCTTTAACAGTGTCTGAATGGACTAAGTTACATACAGCCGTAACTGTTTCTTCAGCTTCAATTATTTTATTCAGACTTTCGCACTGACAAGTTCTTGATTGTGTTCTGTCGCACTTTTGGAATTGTTTATATCGCATAGGTATAATGCATCACCAGGCCCTACAACTCCAATATCTCGCCTTTGTTTTGGGACCCGGATTTTTGCAGTTATGTCTAGCACGGAAACTCTTACGGGCTTTAGGATTGCTCTTGCGGATACGCATTGTGGGGCGTTTAGCACTAGTGCCGCCGTGGCCAAAGTTAACTTTAATAACGTTGCCTTTTTCGTTGTTTACATATACCTTAAACTTTTTAACATCGCCGCGCATTGGCTTGTTTAGTTTAACTTTGCGGCCCTGATACTCAGCTTCAAATAAGTCGTTTTCGTCTACGCTGTAACCCAGGTAACCATACTCTTCATGGAAGTCTTGTGTATCTTCAAGTGTTACTTCTTCTTGTATGTGTTGTGTAAATTCTTTGATACGCATTATTTTTTCTTCCTAGTTTTAACAGTGTTACTAACGTTTTTAGCCTTACCAGTACGATTTTTATTAGGATCATCCCTGCGTTTCTTATTTACTGCGGCAGCTATTGCTTTTTTACCACCTTTTGCTCTTAATGATGCGGCCCTACTTTTACTAAGACACTTGGGTTTGCCTTCGCTTTTTTTAGCATCTCCACATTTGCCTATGCGTTCACCTTTGGTATTGTAACGATCCCAGCCACCGCCTCCAGCACCACCTTTTTTACCTTTGCCAAACCAAGCACGTAGGTCTTCGTTAATAAACTCAACTGCTCTCATTACTTTGACTTACTTTTGCCCCAGTTGGCTGCACCAACTTTGCGGCATTTTGTCAATGCACCTGATGCATATGCGCTGGGCCATACTTTATATCGTGATTTTACCTTACGATAGCATGCGTCTTTTTCGCCCGCTGCTTCGTCAAATTGTGCTTCAGTTAATTCTTTAGGTAAAAAATCTTCTGGCTTCACGGGATTTACTCTTCGCTAACCTTAGCCTTGATTGCATCTACGTGGCCCTGGATATAGTCATGCTCGTCTTCCATGCCTGCCATTTCAGCCATCATCATGATAGTATCTGCAACTACCTGTGCCATTACGGCATCTTCTGGTACGTGCTTGCGATCAGGATCTTTTTCCATATAGTATAGCACATCCTGCAACATTGCATTACGAACTGATAGTTCATCAGCATCGTCCATGTCTCCATAGAGTGCAGTTGCGGCTGGGCACATGTCAAAGTGGCGTGTCTGATAATCACCAACCATAACTTCTCCAGTATCTGGATCGTTATCGGGATCGTCATCCTCGCCTACAAGCAGTGCTTGCTCTTCAAATTCGTTTAATTTGTTAAGTAGATTTCTTAAATCATCCATTTCTTTTCCTAGTCTAGATTATTATATTAGTTGCAAATCACTCTTCATCGAATGTGGAAGGCATAGAATACATATTAGCAGTTTCAAGTGCTTCCATTGCTTCATTGAGCTTGGCAAACGCATCAGTAACGTAACTGTTATCTCCACCTTCACGGTCTACCATTTTACTAAGAACGCCGCCTTCAGCAGTTATCTTCATAAGACGATCCATCATGTTAAACATTTTGTCAAAGCTGTCACTAATAGCACTAGCTGTACTTGTGCCTTCTTCTACTGCACTAGTAACACTGCCTAGTTCATTTCCCTGAGCAACTTCATTCTTAAGGAAGTCTGCATAGCGTAACCTGATATCAGATACAACATCCTCATTTTGTGATGTTTCTTCAGCTTCTCTAACTTTTTTCTTT
>Ga0115551_1000646_pt1 | contig 23375 bp, 18 predicted proteins | sample COGITO_mtgs_1103_FD_87179 | JGI IMG/M metagenome (GOLD analysis project Ga0115551, IMG submission 87179) | Pelagic marine microbial communities from North Sea - COGITO_mtgs_110321 | ecosystem: Environmental > Aquatic > Marine > Epipelagic | place: Germany:Helgoland, sampling site Kabeltonne... | reverse complement strand
TTTGACGCCCTATGGAAAAACCTTAGTTCAAACCTTTGATGAGATCAACGAGAATTGTTGGGACTATTTGGATTCACAAATAAAGGATAGTGATTTGGGATGATTTTTAATATTGAAAATATCTGGATATTTCTGATCATACTTCCTTTTGTGTCTTTGCTATATGGAAGCATAGGACATGGAGGAGCAAGTGGTTATTTGGCACTTATGGCAATCTTTTCATTTTCTCCTGATATGATGAGGCCAACCGCATTACTTCTCAACTTATTCGTTTCAGGGATTGCATTTTTTCATTATTACAAATCTGGATATTTCAACAAGAAGCTCTTTTTATCATTTGCATTAAGCTCTATTCCTTTTTCATTAATGGGTAGCATGATTTCAATTGATTCTGTTCTTTACAAAAAAATATTAGCTGTCGTATTATTGATTGCGATTGTAAAAATGTTATCTGATTTTGGAAACAACAAAGCCAAGTTAAGACAGGTGAAAATGTGGCAAGGGTTGGTCATAGGAGGCTTTATTGGTTTTTTCTCTGGTCTAATTGGAATAGGAGGGGGGATTATTCTTACTCCGATTATTTTACTTTTTCATTGGGGAGATTTAAAATCAGCGGCTGCAGTTTCGGCTCTGTTTATTTGGGTGAATTCTGCTGCTGGATTATTCGGACAAATGGCTATTGGTGTTGAAATTAGTGGAGGGGCATTTATTCTTGTAGGAATTGCATGTATTGGTGGGTTTATTGGCAGCTATTTGGGCAGTAAAAAGCTCAATAATTCAGCGCTTAGATATGTTTTGGCCTTTGTGTTGTCTTTGGCTACAATTAAATTATTTTTTGTCTAAATGAATAGTAAAAAGACGATAACGGGGATTGTATTAGCAGGAGGGAAGAGCCGCAGAATGTCTACAGACAAGGCCCTTCTTCTTTTTAAGGGCAAACCTTTTTTGAGTCACGTGATTGAAGCATTAATGCCTATGGCTGATGAAATTCTTATTGTAAGCGATAATAAGAAGCATGAGAAATTCAATTTTAAAAGAGTTTCGGATACCATGATTGACGCAGGGCCCTTATCGGGATTACATGCGGGTCTTAAACATTCAAATACAGAATTAAATATTGTACTCAGCTGTGATGTTCCTTTAATTCAGACGTCAGTATTAGAAATAATTCTAGCCAATAACACCGATGAAAATGATGTTATTCAAATTGAAGAAGAAGGCAAATCACATCCACTTATTGCACTCTATAAAAAGAGAGTAACACCCCATTTGTTAGTTGCATTACAAAAGGGAGAAAGGAAATGAGCAAGGCATTAATCGGATTAAATGTTAAGAGTATCTCTATTTCTAAATCACATTATGAAGCCCTACGAAACATCAATACCAGGTCAGATTTAAAAAGCATAGAAAATGAATATTAATATCAAGTATTTTGGAGTATTGGCTGAGAAAACAGCTTGTCAAGAAGAACAAATTGATTTTGAATCAGGAAAGGTCTCGGATGTAATGAAGCTGATTCTTGAACGACACCCTAATCTTAAACCGGAAGAATTTCAGGTGGCACAAAATAAATTAATTGTAGATCGAGAAGCTTCTGTCGACGGAACAGAAATTGCTCTTTTACCACCATTTTCTGGAGGTTAAATATGGAAAGATACAGCAGACATATATTACTTAATGAAGTCGGACAAAAGGGTCAGGAAAAGATATCTAACGCTCGGGTTTTGGTTGTTGGTGCGGGAGGACTTGGCTGTCCTGTCTTGCAATACCTTACTGCTGCGGGAGTTGGTGAATTAGGAATTATCGATGACGATCTTGTTGAAATGTCCAATCTACAACGCCAAGTTCTATATGGAACATCCTCTCTTGGACTTAATAAGGCCGAGGCGGCAAAAAAACGTTTAGAGGATTTAAATCCAAGCATTATTATTCATGCGTATAGCGAGAAGTTAAGTATTTCAAATGCCATTTCGTTGTTTGAGAAATATACTATTATTGTTGATGGTACTGATAATTTTGAAACAAGGTATTTGATCAATGACGCGGCTATTCTGACCAAACGACCTGTGGTCTATGGAGCGATTTATAAGTTTGAAGGTCAGCTATCGGTTTTTAATTATAACGATGGCCCATCGTACAGATGTTTGTTTCCTGAACCTCCACAAAACCCAGAAGCCGTAAATTGTTCTCAAGTGGGTGTGTTGGGTGTGCTTCCTGCAATTATAGGTAGCATGCAAGCAAACGAAGTATTGAAAATTATTTTAGAAATCAAGGGGGTATTGACTGGAAAGCTATCTTGTTATGATGCCAAAACAAGTAACGTTCATCATATAAAGATTACAAAAAATGAGCGGTTGATCAATGAAATAAAAAACCGGCCACTCAAGAAAGAAGTATCCCTTTTATGTACTTCAAATATTCAGGAAATCACTGTTGAAAAGGCTTTAAAAAAAGCAAATGTAATTTTTTTAGATGTGCGTGAAATGGGGGAAGAACCAACACTCGAAATGGATAATTACCAACAAATCCCGCTTTCCAAAATATCAGAAAACCTATATGAAATTAATACTGATAGTGAAATTATTGTACTCTGTCAAGGTGGGGAAAGATCAAAAAATGCCATTCAGATTTTAATTCAAAATAACTTTAATAATTGTCACAACTTAAAAGGCGGAGCTCCTGCTCTTTTAGCCCAATTAAAACACAATGCAGTATGAAAAAAACGAAAATTAAAAATGTATTTAAACAAGGAGCAATATCCTCCGAATTTATCGGTCAATCCATTGGGAAGCATCAATCAAAAACGGAAATAGGTGCTCATAATATATTTTTAGGTCAGGTGCGTGCTGATCAAATAGAAGGCAAGATGGTTTCTGGTATTGCATATACGGCATACGAAGACATGGCCAATGAAAAATTTCATGAAATTAGGGAAGCCACTTTTGCGAAATTCAATTTGAGCTGCATGCACATATATCACAGTATTGGGGAAGTAAATATTGGAGAGATATGCTTGTTTGTTTTTGTTTCTTCTCCAAGACGAAAAGAAGTGTTTTTGGCACTAGAATATGTAGTAGAAAGAATTAAAAAGGAGGCACCTATATTTGGGAAAGAGCTTTTTAATGACAATACGCATCAATGGAAGGTTAATAGCTAAAAAAAAGAGTGATTATGATCGATATTACGCACAAAATTAATACACTACGAGTAGCGGTTGCACAAGCTATTGTAAAAGTATCAAAAGAAGAGACCATTCAGGCGATAGAGCAAGACACAGTGCCAAAAGGAAATGTTTTTGCCATGAGTAAAGCCGCAGGCCTTTTGGGTATTAAAAAAACACCAGACCTTTTGCCAGATTGCCACCCTTTACCCATTGAATTTGCGGGTATCGAATATGAAATTGACGGATTAGAGATACGTATCATATTTACTGTAAAAACTATTTACAAAACAGGTGTAGAGGTTGAGGCCATGCATGGAGCGAGTGTGGTTGCATTAAACATGTACGATATGCTTAAACCTATTGATAAAGGGATTGAAATTCATCAAATCAAACTCTTAAAAAAGAGAGGTGGAAAATCGGATTATACCGATCGCTTTCACAAGAATTTAGAAGCGGCAGTGGTGGTTTGTTCGGATACAATTTCAAAGGGTCAAAAGGAGGATAAAGCAGGCAAGGCCATTATAAATAAGTTAGAGTCATATCATGTTGGTATTAATGATTACTGTATCATTCCAGATGAAATTAAAAGTATTCAGGAAAAAGTCATTTCTTACACTGAATCGGATGTTGATTTGGTGATTTTTAGTGGAGGAACAGGTTTGTCAAAAAGAGATGTGACACCAGAAGCATTGGAAAACTTAATTGAGCGTAGAATTCCTGGAATAGAGGAAGCGATTCGAGCCTATGGTCAGCAAAGAACGCCTTATTCAATGCTTTCCAGAAGTGTTGTTGGAACAATCGGAAACACCTTGGTATTGGCTCTACCAGGCTCTACAAATGGAGCAAAGGAATCTATGGATGCCGTTTTCCCTGCGGTATTGCATGTATTTGGAATTTTAAAAGGGGCAAGACACGATTAATGAAAGAGACATCGAACATATTAACAGATTCCTTCAAAAGAAAGCATACCTACTTACGCATTTCACTTATTGAACGTTGTAATTTGAAATGCACGTATTGTATGCCTGAAGATGGCATTCCATTGAGCCCTAGAAATCATTTAATGAGCTATGAAGAAATCTATACCATAGCCAAAACCTTTGTTAAGCATGGAGTAACAAAGATAAGACTTACGGGGGGGGAGCCCCTTATTCGAAAAGACATTCACGTGATTTTGAAAAAATTATCAAGTCTTGGTGTTGAGCTTTCAATCACTACAAATGCCGTACTTGTACATAAATATATAGATGCTTTAAAAGAGTCTGGCATCAAAAGCATAAATGTTAGTCTTGATACTTTAAATCAAGAAAAGTTCAGTCAAATCACACGTCGAAATGAGTTCGAAAGGGTATATCAAAACATTCTCTTATTAATTCGAGAGGGGTTTCAGGTGAAAATTAATTCGGTCCTTATAAAAGACTTTAACGAAGATGAAATCATAGATTTTATTGAGCTCACCAAGAAATACCCTGTCACAATACGATTTATTGAATTTATGCCATTCAATGGAAATAAATGGGATCTAAGTAAGCTCGTCTCATATGCCCAAATAATGGATATAGTTCATGCACATTATTCAAAAGCGAGTATCAAACGAATTCAAGATGCGCCCAATGATACCTCAAAAAACTACAAGGTTATGGGACACCAAGGAAGCTTCTCCGTGATTAGCTCTGTTACCAATCCATTTTGCGACAGCTGCAATAGAATACGATTAACAGCCAACGGCAGATTGAAAAATTGTTTGTTTTCAGATGGAGAAGAAGATTTATTGACCCCATTGCGAAATGGTAAAGAAATTGAGCCAATTATATATAGGCTCATTCAGGGTAAAAAGAAAATCCGAAACGGAATGGAAACAATAGAATCATTTCAAGAGCCTAAATCACATAACCAAAACCGAAGTATGATCGCAATAGGAGGGTAAGCTTTATTGATTAGGGTGTTTTTCTAGAGTGACTTTGATAAATTTGGAAGTAGGTGTGTTGCTTTTATCTGCGACACTTCCTATTGGAACCAAAACATTGGTTTCTGGAAAATAGGTCGCACAACACTTTCGTGGAATCGGGTATTGAACCACTTTGAATTTTTCTGCAATTCTCTCCTCTCCATTAAAATGACTTTTTATATTTACCACTTCAAGGTTTATAAATCCATAATCCTTCATATCCTCTTCATTCATAAAAATCACCCTTCGCTCATTATAAACCCCTCGATATCGATCATTAAGACCATAAATGGTTGTATTGTATTGGTCGTGAGTTCGAACGGTCATCATAATCAATTGCTTTTCAGATAACTCTAATGGTTCGACGATATGGGATGTGAAATTGGCTTTTCCAGTTGCTGTTTTTGTGAAGTCACCACTTCTTGCATTATTGGGTAAATAAAACCCAGCAGGATTTTCTACTTTTTTGTTATATGATGTGAAACCCGGTATAACTGCTTCAATTTTATCTCTAATCAAGGAATAATCATCTTTAAATCCAAGCCAATCAATAGGATCATTTTTAAACAAAACGTTTGCTAGCCTGCAAATCAATTCTGGCTCACTAATAATATGCTTTGATGAAGGGGGCATATTTCCTTTTGAGGAATGTACAACACCCATACTGTTTTCAACGGTAACAAATTGATGTCCGGATTTTTGAACATCCTCTTCCGATCTCCCTAAAACAGGTAAGATTAATGCCTTTTCCCCATGAATTAAATGACTTCTATTGGGTTTGGTAGAAACGTGAACAGTAAGTTTACATTTCTTTAGTGCCTCTGCGGTAAAAACAGTATCAGGTGTTGCTGAAATAAAATTACCTCCCATACCAATAAAAACTTTTGCTTTATTCTCATGCATCGCCTTAATGGCCTGCACAACGTCATAACCATGACGTGTTGGAGGATCAAAATCAAAAGTTTTCTTTAGGTTTTTAATTAAAAATTCAGGGGGTTTTTCCCAAATGCCCATTGTTCTGTCCCCTTGCACATTTGAATGACCTCTCACTGGGCATGTTCCTGCCCCTTTTTTCGCAATACTTCCTTTTAATAGCAATAGATTAACGAGTTCTTGAATATTGGAAACTGCATTTTTATGCTGTGTTAATCCCATTGCCCAACAAATAATGATTTTTGTGTTTGCAGAAATCAATTCTGCAGCCTGTCTTATTAAACTTTCATCTACACCACTTTCTTTTACGAGGAAACTGAAGTTTTGCTTTTTCAAGTCATCTAAAAAAAGCTCAATTCCATTCGTTTGATTTTTTATAAAATCCCAATCAAATTGAGAGCCTGGAACATTCTGTTCTTTTTCATTAATTAAAAATAAAATAGCTTTGATTAGGGCAAGATCTCCATTAATGCGTACGGGTAAATATAAATCTGTAAGGCTGGTTCCTTTACCGATCCATTCAAGTGGTTTTTGCGGGTCTTTGAAAGCAATTAATCCAGCTTCGGGGAGGGGATTTATACTTATTATTTTTCCGCCATTATTTTTCGTGTTTCTAAGAGCCGAAAGCATTCTAGGGTGATTCGTTCCTGGGTTTTGTCCAATAACCATAACGAGCTCGGCATGGTTAAAATCATCCAAAGTGACAGAGCCTTTTCCAATTCCTAAGGTTTCTGAAAGAGCTGTGCCACTGCTCTCATGACACATGTTTGAGCAGTCGGGTAAATTATTTGTTCCAAATTTTCTTACCATTAATTGATACAAAAAAGCAGCCTCATTACTCGTACGTCCTGAAGTATAAAAAACAGCTTCATCAGCAGTTTTTAAAGACTTTAATTCATCAGAAATCAGTAAAAAAGCATCGTCCCAGCTGATTTTTTCATATTTATCTGTACCTGAATTAAGAATCATTGGATGGGTTAACCTTCCAGACTTTCCCAATTCTAAATCGGACCAACCCAATAATTCAGTAATCGTATGTTTTGAAAAAAAGTTTGGTCCAGCTTTGGCTTTGGCATATTCTTCAGAAATGGCTTTCGCCCCGTTTTCGCAATATTCAGAAAGTAAAGCTCTTTTATCATCAGGGTCTGGCCATGCACATCCTGGACAGTCAAAGCCTCCCATTTGATTCATGTTTTTGAGTAGCTTGACACCTCGGCCAACACCAACCTCGTTTTTTATGAACTTCAATGAAGAAATGATTGCCGGCATACCTGCGGCGTATTCTTTAGGATCAGTCAATGAGATTTCATTGAACTCTTTTGGAGGTTGACCAGATTTTTTAAATGAATCTTTCAAGTTCTAAATTTATTTATTATCGAATTATTTACAATTGGTTCAAATCTTTCTATTTCGTGCGTTGTGGATTCGAATAACAAGTTGTTCGTTCGCCACGGCTGAATCCAAATAAGGTTATTCCCAGTTCTTTTGCATAGTCCACAGCCAAAGATGATGGGGCTGAAACAGCCGCTAAAAATGGAATGCCCCCCTTAAAACATTTGATGACGATTTCATATGAAATTCTTCCGCTTACGGTAATAATCTTTGCCTGATTCAAGATCTTTAAATTAATCAAATTTCCAATAACCTTATCAACGGCATTGTGTCTTCCAATATCTTCCATAGCGCATAAAAGCTCCCCAGACGAGGTAAATGCCGCCGCCGCGTGGGTTCCACCGGATTGATTGAAATCAAGTTGATTTCTTTTCATTTCATCAAAGTGTTGATTAAATAAGGAAACATCTATTTTATCCTTCTCAAGTATTTTCTCAAAATCAAAAGTCAGATCTTCAAGTTCTGTCTTGCCACAAATTCCGCAAGAAGATACGGAAAGTAGGCTTCGACTGTTTGAGTAGCCTTTTCCAAGCATTTCAATGGGAATATTGACATTTGCAATAGTTACAATACCCTCTTTGTTTTCTTTTTCAAGATTGATATGAGGATTGAAAGCAGATTTGGATATAACATCTTCGGAGTGAAGTAAACCCCTCACAAGACTGTGGTCTTCCCCAGGCGTTCTCATAGAAACAGTAAAAGGTTTGTCATTAATATTGATTTGTAATGCCTCCTCAATGGTAAGTGAGTCTAGGGTTTTTGTACCTTGACTTCCTTTAAATATTTTACCCTCATATTTCCTTGTTGCCATACTCTATATTGATGATTACGGCTTAAAACAACCCTGAAATTATCCCGTTATTGTCTATGCTAATGTTTTCTGAAGCAGGATGTGCAGGTAATCCTGGCATTCGCATCATGTCACCCGTGATTGGAATTAAAAATCCGGCACCCGCCGCAATTTCAATTTCTCTTATGGTTATGGTAAAGCCTTCAGGGCGACCAATAACTTTTGGGTCGTCAGACAAAGATTTTTGTGTTTTGGCCATACAAATGGGCAAGTTGTCCATTCCTAAATCAGCTATTGTTTTAAGGTTTTTCTTAGCTTTTACGGAATAATCTACTTGAACTGCACCATAAACCTTGGTGGCAATGGTTTTAATTTTATCCCGAACTGACATGTCCCAATCGTAAAGCGGTTTGAAGTTTGATTCTCCTGACTCGACTACTTCGACTACTTGTTTGGCAAGATCAAGTGCTCCTTCTCCTCCCTTAGCCCAGACTTCAGCAACTGAAACTCTTATGTTTTTTTCTTTTGCAAATAGTAGAATTTCCTCAATTTCAGAATCAGTATCTGAAATAAATCGATTGATGGAAATGATTGGAACCAAATTAAACTGTTGAATATTTTCAATGTGTTTTTCTAAGTTGGGTATACCTTTTTTTAAGGCACTTACATTTTCGTCAGTAAGAGACTTAAGGTCTGCGCCACCGTGATACTTTAATGCTCGTATAGTTGTTGTAATTACAACTGCTTTGGGAGATAGACCTGCACTTTGACATTTAATATCTAAAAACTTTTCTGCGCCTAAATCCGACCCAAAACCTGCTTCAGTAACGGTGTAGTCTGAAAAGGTCATACCCATTCTTGTGGCAATTACCGAGTTTGTGCCTTGTGCAATGTTTGCGAATGGTCCTCCATGAATTATTGCAGGATTCCCTTCAATGGTTTGAACAAGGTTGGGTTTTATGGCTTCTTTAAGCAATGCAGCCATTGCTCCTTCGGCTTTGAGGTCTTTACAGAAAACAGGTTCTTTTTTAAAAGTATAACCAATAAATATATTCCCTAATCGATGTTTTAGGTCACCCAAGTCATCTGATAAGCAGAGAATGGCCATAATTTCTGAGGCAGCTGTAATATCGAATCCTGTTTCACGAGGAACTCCGGATGTAGGACCTCCAAGACCAACAACTATATTTCGAAGAGATCGATCGTTCATGTCCATAACCCTCTTCCAGGTTACTGTTCTAGCATCAATTCCAAGCGTATTTGTTTTCGAATGAATGTTATTGTCTATTACTGCAGAAAGTAGGTTATGCGCTTTTTCAATCGCCGAAAAGTCCCCGGTGAAATGTAAGTTGATATCTTCCATCGGTAGAACTTGAGAGAAACCGCCACCTGTTGCTCCTCCTTTAATTCCAAAAACAGGTCCCAAAGAGGGTTCTCGAAGTACAACAGTTGTTTGTTTACCTAGCCGGTTTAGACCTTCAGATAAACCAATGGACATGGTCGTTTTCCCTTCACCTGCAGGTGTCGGAGAAATGGCGGTTACCAAAATGAGATTGCTTTGATTTACTTTTTCAGCATCTATTTTGGATTGAGGAAGTTTGGCTTTGTGTTTGCCATACATTTCAATATCATCTTCATTCAATCCAAGCTTTTTGGCTATGGTTCTAATGTCTTTTAATTTAATCTGTTTTGCTATATCTTGGTCGGTCATGTCATTTTATAGTTTAATTAAAACGTTCCTGTCTGAATAGGAAGTTTTTTAAATTTTAGTTTTCTACTATGAATAGACTAAAAATAATGAATTCTTATATAACATTTTTAATATAGTGGCTTAGCCAAAGGCAAAATGAAATATGCATTTATAAAAAGCGATTATTTCGTTCCTGCCTATTTCAAGTGAAAGCTGCTTTCTGGACATCAATTTTGTGGCATGAAGCCCTGTAAATGCAGAACTTCAAAAGAATAGTTCTTATTGTTTGACAAATTGCTTTTTAACAACAAAGCCATTACTTAAAAAGAGCTCCATGATATAGGATCCATTGTCAAATGGACTGACGTTAATCGTTTCAGAAAACTGCGGAGTTTCATGAACAATCTTTCCTGATACATCGACAATGCGAATGTTTGTGATTTCCTGTTCGCTATTGATGTGAATTTCATCCATTGCAGGGTTGGGAAATACACCGATTTTTGATGACAATTCATCGAGGTTATTCGAGTTGATTAAATTCTCATAATAGGTATACTCACCATAATAATCTGTGACAATCAAATCCATATCTCCATCGTCGTCTAAATCAACCGATGCAGGATAACCAATTTGATAGCTTTGACCCAAACCAAACGGATTTTGAATAGGAGTCCCAAAACTTGGATTACTTGCGTCGCCTGTATTTTGAAAATATTTGAAATTTCCGTAATACTCTCCTACCAACACGTCTAAATCTCCATCGTTGTCTAAATCTACAATTTCAGGAAAAGCTAACATTGTTACAATGTTTAACCCGTAAGGATTTAAAACCTGAGGAGCGAAAGCGGGAGATGTTGAATTCCCCGTATTTTCAAAATATTTTAGGTTGCCATAATATTCACCAGAAAGCAAGTCTAGATCTCCATCATTATCCAAATCTGCAGCATCAACAAATGCGTAGTAAAAAGTTGGCTCAAGTCCAAATGGATTCTCAATATAAGGGGCGAATTCAGGTAAGTTTGCCGAGCCTGTATTTTCAAAATATCTAAACACGCCATAATAGGATCCTTGCATAATGTCTAAGTCTCCATCATTATCAAAATCTGCAATTGTAGGAAATCCTAGGGGATCTCCTTGTGACAATCCAAACGGATTCATAATGGGAGTGCTGGAGAAATCAGGACTTGTTACACTTCCTGTGTTTTCATAATAAACATAAGTGCCATAACCCTGCCGAGCCAACATGTCTTGATCTCCATCATCATCTAAATCTGCAAATTCAGGAAAAATCAAATTACCATCTGTTTGAAGACCAAAAGCATTTACGACCGGAGGAGCAAATGATTGTGCTGTAGAATGGTTGTAAAACACGGATCCAAATACCAATGCAAACGACCCTAAAACCCTGCGCAATTGTCGAGTACTGTATACTTTTTTCAGCTCTTGAATGAGTTCACTGATTATAGAAACAAGTGCTTTAAACCGTTGGTCACTTTTCTGAACACCGTTTCTCATCATGATTTCCAATCTTTTCAGATGATTTTTTAGTTCAGAAAGTTTAATAGAAGCATTTGGAGTTTTCATAATTCAATTATATGAGTTTTAATAAAGATAGGTTTATTTTTCTTTTGCCCAATAGCTTGATTCCGGAATACTTAAACCCATTTTATGATTGGAATTGATTGTATTCAATATGTTGGGGCGAATCATATCTGGAAAAATTTTGAGGTCAAAAATCTCATCTACAGAGCTGGTGTATTTAATTTTCCCGACTAATGCGGCTGTAGGAAGGTGATAGATTTCAATTCCAGCAACATTTGCCTCTTCAGCAAAATCCAATTTTGCGAATGTAGAAGAGTTTTTTCTAAGCTTTGATAAACCAATAAATAAATAATCTTCATACAAATCCATTCCTCTAACAAAGCCTTTGGTTTTTATTACCGATGTGCATTCTCCATTGTCACGATTTATTTTGATTAGCTCTCCTTTTGCAGATAATAGCACATACAATTCACCATTATAAATTCTTGGAGAGTGTGGCATTGCAAGGTTTTTTGCCAATATCTCGTTTGTTTCAATATCGATTACAATTCCTGTTTCTGTTACCTTCTCTCTCCAGCTCTGGAATGAGTTGCCTTCATTAAAAGCTGTTGCAAATTTCGGCCTTCCATTTTCAAGAGCCATGCCATTTAAATGGCAACGATCCTCTGAAACCAATGCATCTATAAATTTAGGTTTCCAGATAGGTGAAAAATTATATTCAGCGTCGAGTTTTACAATACAAGAGAACAAGGTATTTACGGCAAAAAGAACCCCATTTTCACCATAGGACAGATCATGAAAATCTAAAGCGCCAGTATGATAGGTTAAGCGTGGCATAAAAAGAGCATCATAAGTATCCTTTTTATTGGGGTAATGTTTAGCAAGACTTGATGAGTTGGTGAAACAGATCACCTCATCTTTAGTGGCAATAGCTATGTTGTTATTGTGCTTGGCAATCCCCATGGGTTTCTCGAATGTCCTCGGAAGCTGAACAAGAACGTTTTCATTCTTGGGAGATAGAAATATCAATTTACCAGCTTGATATGTAGATATAGAGATGCTACAGTTAAGCTTTAGCAATAATTCCGGCACCTGTGATGTATATTGACAACTAAAAGGGGCGTGTTTATTTTCCATATGGTTTGTATTAGTAGAGGGTAAAGAAATAAAATTCATTGCGCATATCAAAGGTCAGATGTTAAGATTGAAACATCTAAATGGTAATAAAATGATATTTACAATGAATATAAATTTTCTTGATTCTTTTTAAACTCTTAGGTCAAACGCTTTTTCTACATTTGCATTTAATAAAATGTTAATATGAAATTAACACATCTCGCTGTATTTCTGTTGTTTATCTATTCATGTACACCTGAAACAAAACAGTTTCAGAATCATTTTCATTTGGAATGTAGTGGCGAAAAGATTTCTGATTCCAAATTTGCAGAAGGTTCAGAATTTCTTGCCAATGCCAATTGCCGTTCCAATGCGCATAGCAGAACGGGAAGCTTCGGCTTTAAACTCAATTCCAAACGAATATACGGCCCAACATATAAATTAAAATCAATCAAAAAAGGGGATGTGATTTATGCCTCTGTTTGGCGTTTAAAAGGCAGTGAAAGCGGGAAATTGGTAATTGGCTCTAATTCTGATATTCAATACGAGAGCGGAGAGCATGTGGTAAACGAGGAAGATGATTGGGAACAATTGAAATGTAGTTTTATTGCGCGTCAGAATTATGAATATGTGTCTGTCTATATATGGAATCCCAATGAGAACGATGTTTATTTTGACGATTTAATTATTGATTGTTTTCGCAATCGAAAAAAGCCAAGTCAAATTTCAGAGAAAGATATTCTGAGAATTAATATACCCAAATCAGCACTGGATAGTATAGCCGATTTCCGTAAAAAAGCATTAGAGCAGGATATTATTAGTTCAGAACTTAAGAAATACTTTGATGGAACCATTAAAGTGAATGGAGAAAATCAACCCGTATCGCTGAGAATTAAGGGGGATTGGGTTGATCATTTGGAAGGAGATAAATGGTCCTTCAGAATTAAGTTAAAGGGGAGCAATTCATTTAATGGAATGAAAAAATTCTCTATTCAAGACCCTTCTACACGGTCTTTTATGATGGAATGGTTTGCACATCGTTTATTTGAGAAAGAAGATATACTTACAACGCGTTATCAATTTAAGTTGGTCTATATAAATGGAGTGAATAAAGGAGTTTATGCTCTTGAAGAACATTTTGATAAAAGACTTTTGGAATATCGAAATAGGAGAGAGGGGCCCATTGTAAAGTTTGATGAAAGTGGAATATGGCAGGCACGTCTGAATCAAAAAGAAACGGGAACTCCTTTTAAAAAATATCCTTATTTAGAATCATCTGAAATATTGCCATTTAGTAAAAAGCGCACACGTAAGAACGACGTTTTATTAAAGCAATTCATGATGGCGAAAAGCCACATGGACAGATATAGAAATTTTGATGAAAATATTCAGGAGTACATCGACATAGATAAAATGGCTCGATTTCTTGCTCTTTGTGAGCTAATGAATGCCACGCATGGATTAATTTGGCACAATCAGCGAAATTATCTAAATCCAGTAAAGGCGTGTCTTGAACCCATTGCTTATGATTGTTTTAAAACAGAGTTAGATATTCATAAAGAACTTCTTGGAAAAGCTAAGCATTGGAGAAGTGATGCAGACTTCACCGTGTTAGACGCACTATTTTTAAATCCTACTTTTGATAAATTATATGTAGAATATTTAAAAGAGTTTACACAGACCTCTTTTCTTCAAAATGCTTATAAAGATTTTAAAGTTGAGTTGAATCATTTTGAGGCACTATTAAGTAATGAATATCCAATGCATAAGCTGGATAAGAATTATTTTGAGACAAATCGAAAAAATGTAGAAGAAAAAGTCCTTAAATATGAGCTATTACCACCTACAGAGAGAAGAGTGAGTAGGAAAAACTTTTATAAAAATACAAAACAAGATGTGGTTTTTGATAAGGCGGCTCTTAACGTTTATACCATTCAGTCTGATTCATTATCCTGCACACTTCAATTTGAAAACTTTTTATTAGCAGATATTGAAATCATTGGATATTCAACCAAAATAAATAAGAATTTAGTACTTCCCTTTACCAAATCAATTAAGATAGGGTCATATCGTGGGCAAGCACAAACCATTCAGAAATCATTTAAATTTAGACCCAAAAATATTTACTATAAAACTTCATCTACTGGAGACTCTCTGATTAAGTCAAAGCTAAGTGCTTTCCCTCCTAATCAATTTGTGAATGTTTTGGGTTCTCGAGCCAAACCTTTATGCAATTCGAATGATAGTATTTTTATCTTGGAAAAAGGGGTTTACACCTTTAGCTCAACCGTATATTTTCCAAGGAACAAAAAGCTAATTATAAAAGAAGGGACTCGAATAAACTTAAAAAACAATGCCCGATTTGTTTCCTATTCTCCTGTTGAAATCAGGGGGTCAAAAGAAAATCCTGTTGAGTTTTTCTCTACCGATCAAAAGGGTGGTGGATTGGTGATTTTTCCAAATGGAGGTCATGTGGATTTAGAACACGTAAAATTTTCAAATTTAGGTGCAGGAAATACAAAAAATTGGATTTTAACGGGTGCTGTTACCATTTATGAAGGGGAGGTAGAGATTTCTAATTGTTTATTCACAGGCAATAAGTGTGAAGATGCCTTAAACCTGATACGATGTCATTTTGATATAAGTGAGAGTCTGATTTCTGAGACGCAATCTGATGGCTTCGATGCGGATTTTTGCGAAGGAACAATCCGGAAATGCCAATTTGAAAATACCGGAAATGATTGTATTGATTTTTCAGGAAGTCAAATAAAAATTGAGTCTTGTAACATCAACGGTTCTGGAGATAAAGGGATTTCAGGTGGTGAGGGGTCAATTCTGGAGATAATCAATTGCGAAATTAAAAATGCATCTATTGCAATTGCCTCAAAAGACAATTCGGATTTGGTTGTTATGGGCACCGATATTTCGAATTGCAACTTTGCTTTTGCGGCTTATCAGAAGAAGGCTGAGTATGGGCCATCTAAACTAATTGTGAAATCAGCGACATTGTTAGATGTGACCAATGAACAGCTTATAGAGTTGGATTCAAAAATCACTTTTAAAGGAAAGGAATATGTCGGAACTGAATCATTTGACATAGATTCGATGTATAGTATTTTTACAAAAAGTCTTTAATTAAGAAAACCAAACATCACGTATTACCTCTTTTCCCATAAATTGATTTACACGCTCAATAATAACTTGCTTGCCAATATGAAGTTGTTCTCTCATTACTGATGAATCAATTGTAAGAAGTAATTTTTGATTTTTGATTTGAATGCTTTTTGTGCGGTGTGCAACAGCTTTACCCATCAATTCAGGCCATGCTTCAACGAGATCAAGCTCCTTCATCTTATCGTCAAGATTATATGCTTTTAGAAGCTTTTCTATCACATCTCCTAGCTGCTTTTCATTTGAAGACCTCCGTTTGTTTTTATACATCATCTAAAGTTAGATAGAAATTTCTTTTACTGTACCATTTTCTGCTTCAAATAATTTAGATTGAATCGATAAGCTATTTAATAGCTTTACCATTCGATCCTTGTCTGTATCTGAGATGATGACCTGCCCAAAAAACTTCGTTGTAACGAGTGATACAAGTTTTTGGACACGTTCATGATCAAGTTTATCGAATATATCATCAAGAAGTAAAATTGGACTCGTTTCTTTCATGGTTTTAAGCCATTCAAATTGTGCCAAACGAAGCGCAATGATAAATGATTTTTGCTGTCCTTGAGATCCAAACTTTTTTATCGGGTGGTCTTTAATGGTAAATAGCAAGTCGTCTTTGTGTGTTCCAACATTCGAATATTGGGTAAATGAGTCTTTTTTGTGATATTCTTTTAGAAGCTCAGAGAAATCGGATTCGTTTAATTGCGAACGGTAGGCTATTTTAACGTTTTCCTCTTCAATGGCAATTTCGTTATAAAACTTCTTGAAAATAGGAATAAATGAAGTTAAGAATTCAGCTCTTATTTTATGAATTTCGTTTCCAAGCTTGGACATTTGAATATCCCATATTTCGATCGATTCAAGGTCGAAAAGTCGATGTTCATGCATATTTTTAAGAAGTGCATTCCTCTGATTTAAAACCTTTTGATACGATTGTAGATGGTTTAAGTATCTGGGGTTTACCTGAGAAATAATTCCATCTATCCATTTTCTTCTTAGCTCACTTCCTTCGTTGATCAAATCTCTGTCGTAGGGTGAGATAAAAACAACAGGAAATCTCCCGATATGATCTGCGAGCTTTTCATATTCTTTTTTATTTAGTTTAACGGTCTTTTTAGCTCCCAGTTTATATGAGCAATTCACTGTGTAATTTTTCTTGTCGTATTCCCAAATTCCTGATATACTAAAGAATTTCTCATTGAACTCTATGTTTTGCTTGTCAATTGAATTTAGATAAGACTTACACATACTTAAGTAATGAATAGCGTCCAATATATTCGTTTTACCACTTCCATTAGCCCCAATAAAAGCATTTATCCCTTTTGAAAATGAAATTTCAGAATGATGATGATTCTTAAATTGATGTAGGCTAAGCTCTTTTAATTGCATGTGAATTCAAAGTTAATAGAAACGGATTATAATTTTAACCTATCGATGCAACTTATCATAAAAAATAAAAGTCCTAAATTAGAGAAATGATGGGTAATTTGAAACATATTATAATTTTAGCCTTTTTAAGCTTGGGTTTTTTATCGAGCCAGGATTGTTATGGACAACTTGTGATTACAAATCAAGGCGGTACTGCTCAGGATATAGTAGATGCGATGGTTGGGTTTGGATTGGATGTTAGTAATGCAACAATATCATGTCCAAGTGATTCATATGGCACCTTTACCAATGGTGAAACTACCTGTGCAAATATCCCAAGTGGGGTTCTCCTTTCTACAGGAAACCTTAATAATATTGGTTTACCAGCAGGTACTCAAGACTTTTCACCGAATTTCAGTGAACAAATGGATGGAAACGGGCCATTTGGCACATCTTGTAATGACCCGGAGTTATTATCATTAGAGCCTTTGGCACAATATGACTGCTGCATCTTGGAATTCGATGTTGTACCTACGTGTAATACTTTACTGATTCGTTTTGTTTTTGGATCCGAAGAGTATCCAGAATATGTAAATAGTAGTTTTAATGATGCATTTGGGTTTTTCGTTTCTGGCACGAATCCCGTTGGTGCAAATTATAACAATACAAATGTTGCTACTTTACCTGACAATGTAACTATTGTAAGTGTAGATAATGTAAGTCCATTTACCAATCCAGCTTTCTACATAAATAATGCAGGATGCACGAATATTGCTCTTGATGGATTAACAACTGTACTCACAAGAGAAATTGAGGTAATTCCTTGTGAATCATATCATTTTAAGCTGGCAATTGCCGATGCTGGTGACCCAATTTATGATTCTGGAGTTTTTATTGATTTTTTGGAATGTGTAAATGCCATTGAACCTATATTATCTTCAACACCATCAGGATGCTTGGGTAATGACGGAACGGCTACAGTTGATCTTTCCGGAGGATTCCCTCCTTATACTATAGAGTGGAACACAATTCCAGTCCAGAATGGTCCTACTGCGACAGGTCTGGCTCCTGGCACATATGAAGTAACAGTCGATGATGCTGGAGCATGTACGAGCCCTATCACTCAAACAGTGGTTGTATCTTCTTCAGTTAATAATGTAACACCGACATTTACTCAAGAAGGACCATTTTGTGAGGGAGTTGTAATTTCGGATTTACCACAATCATCAAATGAAGGCATTACGGGAAGTTGGTCACCTGCGATTGATAATACTCAAACAACAACTTACACCTTTACTCCTGATGCGGGACAATGTGCGGATGTGGTTACCATGGATATTACCATTGACCCTTCTCAGGTTCCGACCTTTACTCAGCAGGGTCCATATTGCGAGGGTGATGCTATTCCTAATATAAGTACAAGTTCCAATGAGGGAGTAACAGGTAGCTGGTCCCCGGCGATTGATAATACACAAACTACTACCTATACTTTTACACCAGATGTGGGTCAATGTTCGAATACACAGACCATGGACATTGCAATAGATCCCTTAGTAACCCCGACCTTTACTCAGCAGGGCCCGTATTGTGAGGGTGATGTTATTACTAATATAAGTACAACTTCAAATGAAGGGATAAGTGGAAGCTGGTCACCTGCAATAGACAACTCTCAAACGACGAACTATACTTTCACACCAGATTTGGGACAGTGTTCCAATACACAGACCATGGAAATTACAATAGATCCCTTAGTGACCCCGACCTTTACTCAGCAGGGGCCATATTGTGAGGGTGATGCTGTTCCTAATATAAGTACAACTTCAAATGAAGGAATAATTGGAAGCTGGTCACCGGCAATTGACAATTCTCAAACGACGACCTATACTTTTACACCAGATTTGGGACAGTGTTCGAATACACAGACTATGGAAATTACAATAGACCCCTTAGTTACCCCTTCCTTTGACCAAGTAGGACCTTATTGCGAGGGAAGTAATCCACCTGCACTTACCACTAATTCTCTTGAGGGGATTGATGGGGTTTGGGGCCCTCCAGGAATAAATACAACTATCATAGGCCCATCGACATTTGCCTTTGTTCCAAATACCGGTCAATGCGCTACCAACCAGACTATGGAGATTATTATTACTGCTTTACAAAACCCCAGTTTTAATCAAATTGGGCCATATTGTGAAGGAAGTGTCATATCTGACTTGAATACCATTTCAATTGAGGGTGTTACTGGTAATTGGTCTCCATCGATAGACAATACACAAACAACCACATATACTTTTACTCCAGATGCTGGTCAGTGTTCTGATATACAAACGATGGAGATTGTGATAGACCTGTTGGAGACACCTACTTTTGTTCAACAACCACCTATATGCGTTGGAGATAATTTCTCCTTGTCAAATGTTTCTAATGAAGGTATAACTGGATCTTGGTCCCCTACTATTGACAATACCCAAACGACCCCTTATACTTTTATTCCTGATGCCGGTCAATGCTCAAACGAACAGACCATGGAGGTATCAGTTGGCCCTCCTGAAACACCTACTTTTGCAATTATGGGGCCGTATTGTCAAACAGGGAATATTGATGACTTACCTTTAACTTCTTTAGAGGGTTTTACAGGAACATGGAACCCAAATACAGTTGATAATACCTCAACAGGAGTATTTACTAGCACCTTTACACCTGATGTAGGTCTTTGTGCAACATTAGCATCTATAGATATTACGATTACGGATGCTCCTTCAATTACAGCTGCTGCTTTGGATAGCACATTGTGTGAAGGGGAATCTGCCGTTTTATTTGCTATGGATATTACAGGAGGACAATTAGTCGAAACCTTTACGATGGATGTTACTGCTCCGTTTAATTATACGACCTCCAACACGAATGCTGTAGGTAGTTATTATGTAATTGTAAGTGGTACCATCATGGCTATGAGTGGAGAAGAAAGAGATGCCAACTATCAATTTATTTTTAATAACAATCCTGTAAATCCCCCCGTCCCTGGAACTTTTTGGCAGTGGAATGGCTCGAGTGTGGCATCTCAATCAACGGTTCCATTTGTTTATAATCCAGCCCATATTTACAACTACTTTTTTAGTGGTGGAGCACCTCAAACTTTCACTTTTTCAGATAGTGGACCTTACATCGATAACTCAGGAAGCTTAGTATTTGAAATATATTATATGGGAGACTTATTGTGGTCAACAGGTGCTACTGAAATAGGAGATACAATTGTTCCTCCTTCAGGAAACAATACTTATACGGTCTCAATAGATTTTGGAAATGGCTGTGTTGCAAGTGATGAGGTGGATGTATTGGTGAATTCATTGGATTCTCCCACTTTTGAGCCTATACCTCCAATTTGTGTTGGTGGTGACATTATATTACCCATTATTTCGAACGAAGGATATACAGGGACATGGTCTCCTGCTATTGACAATACCCAAACGACCGAATATACTTTTACCCCAGATGCGGGGCAGTGTGCGAGTGAGCAGTTCGTTTCTGTAGAAGTAGGACCGCCAAGCACCCCTACTTTTGACGTGATTCCTCCAATTTGTTCAGGTATAGATGTATCTCTGCCATCAGAATCCTTAGAGGGCTTTACGGGTACCTGGTCTCCTGTAATTAACAATCTTGAAACGACAACCTACACCTTTACTCCAGATGCTAATCAATGTGCATTAGTGACTGACCTCACTATTGAGGTATTGGAAAATCCAATTATATCAACAGGAGACCCTCTAATAGCATGTATTGGTGATATTGTAACGCTTTTAGGAAGTGGTGCTGGTTCAGGCGGGACTTATTCATGGGACAATGGGGTAGTAGACGGTGTTTCCTTCACTGTTTCAGAGACCTTGCTTTATACGGTTACAGGTACAGATGAAAACGGTTGTATAGGTACTGCATCAATAATGGTAACTGGCTTGCCTGTTCCGATAGCCGGAATATCTGCATCACCAGAGAGTGGCGGAGTTCCATTAGAAGTGATTTTCACCAATACGAGTCAAAATGCCACAAATTATCAATGGGATTTTGGTAATGATGAATTTAACACTGTTAATAATCAAAGTGCTCAAAACAGTACTTATTTAGATTTTGGAAGTTACACGGTATGGTTGATTGCAGATAATGGAGTTTGTGATGATTCTATTTCGATTGTTATTTCAACAACTGTAGAGCCACAAATTTTTGTGCCAAATGTATTTACACCAAATTCGGACGGTTCGAATGAGACCTTTATGATTTCAACAGAAAATATGCAGTCTATTGAATTGTTAATTGTGAATCGATGGGGTAACCTTATGGCAACAATTGATGATTTAAATGGTGGCTGGGATGGAATAACCCCAGGTGGAAGAGATGCAAAGGAGGGAGTTTATTTCTATAGATATTCGGCCACAGGATTAGATGGTTCAGAATGGGTGGGGCACGGATTCTTTAGTCTCGTTCGTTAGTCTTTGGTGTATAACCACCACAATAGAATAGGAATGATTAAAAGGCTCAGCATAATATAATGAGTTGAACTTTCAGTTTTATTCTTTTTTGCGTTAAATGATTTTCGTCTGTTGTTGTTTCGATCTATAGTCTGTTTTCTTTTTTGTTTTAATACTGCAAGTTTTTGTCTTAATTCGGAAGTTTTTTCATATTCAATATTTAATTCAAGAGCTTCAATTTGTGTTAATAACAGGTTATGTCGTTCTGCAAGGAAAATGCATGAATCAATGTATTGTGACCCTTTAACCATGTTGGCCGTTTCAAAATAGAAATTGGCTATGTTCATGTAGGCCTCACAGGTGTAAAATTGAAAACCTTGCAATTTGCGTTGTTCTAATACTTCAAAAAATAGCTTTATTGATTTTTCGTATTCGGATCCAATAAATGCCAATATTGCTTGATTATTAATCGCTCTTGTTTTAATAAAAGGGGCATCACATAACATGGAATTCTCTAGTTGTTTTGTAAAACAAAACTTGGCCCGTTTCATTTGATTTTTATCTAATGCAATTTGACCAAGAAACGAGTATGCATTTGCCACAGATTCATGTTTTTGATCATCAATGGCCTGTCGAATGTAATGTTCAGTCAACATTTGGGAAAGAGCAATTTTCCCTGCTTTTAATTCGGTTTTAGCAAGATTGATTTCTGCCATATATGCCATTTCTTTGGTCTCTGAATTCCTTCCGTGTGACAATGAGCGTTCAAAATGTAAACGAGCGGTTTCATGGTCACCAAGTAGGAGGTAAGCTATTCCTATTTCATTGTATGCTTCAGAGATTAGTTTTTCATCTCCTAAGTTTAAAAAAATAGATTTTGATGATTCTAATAATTTGAGACCTTTGTTTATTTCGCCATAACGAACATCATAACACCCCAATAGCCTGTATGCAACGGCTTGACAAAAAGGATCGATGGGTTTTTGTTGGCTTTCAAGAAGATCTAATCCAATACTATTTAATGAATCTACATGGTAACGGGAATAATATGCCCAAAGCTCTAGTGCGATTTTAGATTTAGATATCACATTAGTCTCCTTTTTATATGACTGAATCACTGATTGTCCATACAAGTCACAATTATATAAGGTGAAAATAAAAATGAAAAAGAGAAAGTGTTTCATTTATAATTAGTTAGCGCAGTTGCAAGGATAGTTAACAATCGTTACTTTTGCAACAAAAAAAGACATGTCAAACGCTTTCTATAAAGTACCCGTTGCAATCAATGAACCGGTAAAATCCTATGCTCCGAATTCACCAGAAAAGAGTTCACTTATAAATAAATACAAGGAAATGTACAATCAAAAAGAGATTGATGTTCCTATGTATATTGGAAAAGAAGAGATTCGAACTGAGGATAAAAGACCGATGACGCCTCCACATGATCATAAAAAAGTGTTGGGTCATTTCAATTACGGAGACGCATCTCATGTCGAATTGGCTATTGAAAAAGCACTTGAGGCAAAATCAGCATGGGCAAACCTGCCTTGGGAACAAAGAGCCGCTATCTTTTTGAAAGCAGCAGATTTACTTGCAGGACCATTCAGAGACAGAATGAATGCTGCAACGATGCTCGCTCAATCAAAAAATGTGTTCCAAGCAGAAATAGATGCATCATGTGAGATGATTGATTTTTTCAGATTCAATGTTCAGTATATGACACAAGTTTACAAGGAACAACCTGATTCTCAACCTGGATTATGGAATAGATTAGAGTATAGACCCTTAGAAGGTTTTGTATT
>Ga0115551_1000635_pt1 | contig 23560 bp, 22 predicted proteins | sample COGITO_mtgs_1103_FD_87179 | JGI IMG/M metagenome (GOLD analysis project Ga0115551, IMG submission 87179) | Pelagic marine microbial communities from North Sea - COGITO_mtgs_110321 | ecosystem: Environmental > Aquatic > Marine > Epipelagic | place: Germany:Helgoland, sampling site Kabeltonne... | reverse complement strand
CGACCTAGAACTCAGCCCTTACCGCTGTGAAGACAATGTTCGTTTAATGCTAGAAATGTGGGCTCGCGTGAACGATGCGAAGCATCGCAGCCCAGCGAGCGACTAGCACGAAGTGAGAGGCCGGACACGCGTTCTACAACTAGCACGAAGTGATAGGCCGGACACGCGCTCTGATCGATACGCGCGCTATAAACCCACGAGCGTGAAAACTACCAATTCATAAGTTCTTTAACAAACGGCTTAGTCAACTTACGCTGAGCCGATAATGAAGCCTGATCAAGATCAGATAACAAATCGAACAACCCAGCCATATCACGAGGGCCTCGAGTCAAAATATAACGCGCAACCTCCTCGCTCATATTCAAACCACGAACACGAGCACGCAGCAATAGCGCTTTCAATTTATCCTCATCCTCAAGCAACTCAAGCTGGTACGTGATGCCCCAACTTAAACGTGAGGTCAGATCCGGTAATAAAATACCGTTATTACGAGGACCTTCTTTTGCCGCCACCAACATGCGTGAACCCGCATCACGAAGGCGATTAAACAAATGAAATAACGCTTCTTCCCACTCGGGCTTACCGGCAATCGCTTCAATGTTATCCAAAGCAACCAACTGCAAAACCTCTAAATCCTCAAATACCGCAGGATCATAAGCGACCAGCTCATCTAGCGGTAAATACACGGCTTTATGACCTAAGCCTTCAGCGTAATGACATGCAGCTTGCAGCAAATGACTACAACCTACCCCATTAGCGCCCCACAAATAAATAAACGGCTCACCACTTTCACGCCATTGATCTTGAATCGAATAAACGACCTGCGCATTAGGGCCGGCAAAATAATTAGCAAAACGCGCATCATCTCTTACCGAGACAGATAACGTTAGCTGTTGCGCTTGGGCTTCAATAACCATTTAAAGCACTCCTAGACACTACCGCGCCCACTCAAATTCTTTTTCTTGTAAACTGGATAACTTATTATCCAACCGAATTATACGCTGCACTTTGTCCCAATCACCTTCGAGATTCAAATACAATTGCAAATTATCACCATCGACCTGCGCAACTTCAACTAAACCCACCCCAGAAATACTCTGTAAATAGGCCAATACCTTTGAATAATCGCTGAAGTCATTCACTTTTTTAACCAAAATACGAATACCCGATCGACCATTCATAGGATCGGATTTAATCGCGAACTGATCAGCAAAAAATCGCCCCACTTCGGTTGATACATTGGTTAATGCTGCTAACGGTGAATCTCCCTCCGCTGCAATAGGCAAACGCTGCTCTCCTCGAAACAATATGCCTTCATACTGCCAGACACCTTCAGCCGATTGATTCAGCTTGCCCGCTAATACTGCATCAGCCTGATAACGCATAGAAGCTTCTATAATAGGTTCAGAAAGCAACCACCATAACTGATTTAAAGGCAGGGCCAATTGATCTTCAAGGTCATCCATCGGCCATAAAACGGGGAGGCCACGCTCTGAAAATGCACCTTCAAGTCGGGCTTTCAACTTACGAGTTTGTTCTGAAACTAATAAACGCCCATCTTTATTAGCCCCTCGGTTAGAGTCTTTAGTGTTAACAGTAGACTCAAAAATAACCGCATTAGAATCAGCAACCGACCCCGATGGCTCAACCACCAGCCAATTTAGCAATAACGGACGGTTTTCACCCCAGATAGGTGCATGTGCACGGCGCATTAAAGGAATTAATAAAGCCTTACTGAACCAAGCCTGCAAATAAATCTGATCATCGGCATCATCTTGATGATAACTAAAGCCCTGCATATAGCGTAAAGCATTCTGGCTCGCTTCCACCAAGGTAGGGTTTTCCAATACGTTTTGATAACCCGAAATCTTGATCAATAACTGCTGGAATGCCCACTGCACCCCCAATTTACGGCTTTCTTCACTTTGATCATCCACAGCAACACTGACACGATAGAGATCGGACACATTCACCGCAAACGCATTAAAACTTAATAAACACAGACATAAGACGAGAAGACGCACACACAATCCCTGCTTTGAGATAAATAGAAAGGCGCTATTGTGCCACTCCCGCCCCTTATGAGCCAGCCAAACCACCATCCCAATCTAATCGCCGCATAATTACTACACAATATCCGTGCACCCAAGCGCACAAAGAGGTAGAATATGGCGCCTAAAATTTCCACATTTAGTTAACTTTTTAGCCTGGCTAATAATCACTAAATGACACACAGCGAACGACGAGACGTAGACTGATGAGTGATCAAAAATCCCTAAGTTACAAAGATGCTGGCGTAGATATCGATGCCGGCAACGCCCTAATTGAACGAATTAAAGGCGTCGCTAAACGTACTCGCCGTCCTGAAGTTATGACTGGCTTGGGAGGCTTTGCCTCTTTGTTCGAACTGCCTCAAGGTTATAAGCAACCTGTACTGGTTTCTGGCACTGACGGTGTTGGTACAAAATTACGCTTAGCCATGGACATGAACAAGCACGATACCATCGGTATCGATTTGGTTGCCATGTGCGTTAACGATTTGATCGTTGGCGGCGCGGAACCATTATTTTTCCTAGATTATTACGCCACCGGCAAACTGAACGTTGAGATTGCAGCAGACGTTGTCAGCGGTATCGGCGATGGCTGTGAAATGTCAGGCTGTGCTTTGGTTGGCGGCGAAACCGCTGAAATGCCAGGCATGTACGAAGGTGAAGATTACGATCTTGCAGGCTTCTGCGTCGGCATTGCTGAAAAAGAAGAAATTATCGATGGTTCTAAAGTCGCGACAGGCGATACCTTAATCGCACTAGCCTCTTCAGGCCCACACTCAAACGGCTATTCTTTGATTCGCAAGATCATCGAAGTATCGAACGCCGATTTAGATCAAGATCTTGATGGCCAGCCATTAAAAGATGCCTTGATTGCTCCCACAAAAATCTACGTTAAATCCGTGCTTAAATTGATTAACGCCAGCGACGTGCACGCACTTTGCCACATCACGGGCGGTGGCTTCCAAGAAAACATCCCTCGTGTATTGCCAGCAACTGCAAAAGCCGTAATCAATACCAAGAGCTGGGACCTTCCACCTGTATTTAAGTGGTTACAAGAAAATGGCAACGTTGATGCTTTCGAAATGTACCGCACGTTTAACTGTGGTGTAGGCATGATTGCTTGTGTTCCAGCAGACAAAGCGGATGCTGCGATTGCACTATTAAATGCTGAAGGCGAACAAGCTTGGATCATTGGCCACATCGAAGATGCGGTTGAAGGTGAAGAGCAAGTAGATCTTGTGGGTATTGAGAAGACAGGTTTATAAGCAATGCAAGCGAGTGAAGCAGAAAAGCCGCGTATTGTTATTCTGATCTCAGGCACTGGCAGCAACATGGTTGCCATTGCTGAGGCCGTTAAAGCAGAAGAAATTGACGCTGAAATCGTCGGAGTGATTAGTAACCGTCCTACTGCAGAAGGCCTAGAAAAAGCCCAAGCGATGGACCTTCACACCGATCTCATCGACCATACGCTTTACGCCAGTCGTGAAGAATTCGATCATGCCTTGATCCGCATGATCGAAGACCTGAAGCCTGACGTTGTAGTTTTGGCCGGTTTCATGCGTATTTTAACTGCAGATTTCACTCGCTATTATGAAGGGCGTTTATTAAATATTCACCCTTCGTTATTGCCGAAATATCAAGGCTTAAATACGCATCAGCGCGCGTTAGATGCCGGTGATGACATTCATGGTGTTACCGTGCACTTCGTGACCGAAGAGCTTGATGGTGGCCCTAATGCTATTCAAGCCATCGTGCCGATTCTTGATATTGATAACGCTCAGCAATTACAGCAGCGTGTTCACGAACAAGAACACATCATTTACCCCATCGCGGTTAAATGGTTTTGCGAAGGTCGTCTAACCATGAAAGGCAACGAAGCCTTGCTAGATAACAAGGTCTTGCCTACAACAGGCGTACAACTGAACAACTAACGCTTATTATTATAAAAAAGGTCACGAACACCCTAGTGATGGTCGTGACCTCCCACTTCCTGCTCTACTTATTGTCATTTCAACTACTGTCGATATACTGAATTACCTCATCTTTAGAAGAATGACATCAATAATGGCTTTTACACGATTATTTTTACTGCTTTCACTCATATTCATCAGCCTAAACAGCAATGCAATTGGCAATGCTGAACAGCCTTACCCAGAATTCACTGCTGACTATAATGCAACTTGGACGGGTGGCTGGTTTCCAATCAATGTTGATGCTCAGCGCTCACTTCGCTATCAGGCAGACGGAACAGCGGTATTAACCTTCGAAGCCGATTCAGCCATTGCCGGGTTAAAAGAGATCAGTACTTTTCGTTTTTTAGAAAATACAATCCAACCTTTGCAATATCGCTATTTACGCACAGGACTATTTAAAGAGCCTGATCGCAATCAGCTATTTGACTGGCAGCAGAAAAGAATTATCAATGGCGACACTCAAGAAATATTTAAAGGGCATTGGAGCGATCAAGTTCAAGATAACTTAAGCTACAACATCCAAGCCAGTATCGATTTAAAACAAGGAAAAACTCAATTTACCTACCCTGTTTTTGATCGTAGCAAAGTAAAAAACTTTAATTTTCAACTGATCGGTTTTGAAGCCTTAAAAACAGAAGTAGGCACGCTACGCACTGTTAAGGTAGAACAAATTGAAAAGAAGAAGCATAAGAAAAAGACTTACATTTGGTTCGCACAAGATTATGATTATTTGCTTATTCGCCTAGAGCAAAAACAAAAAGACGGCCAGACGTATCGAATTGACCTGACCGCCGCTGAGATTAATGGCAAAAAATTGAGTAAGAAAAGCTCTAATTAGTTAAAGCTCTGATTAAAAAGCAAATATTAGACAAACACTGACGGGGTTTAAAAAAATAATGTCACAGCCACACCCCGATGACTTTATTGCACCACCTTGCCATGAGGAAATAGACATATTATTTCAAGATGAGCATATTCTGCTCATCAACAAACCAACAAAATTACTCAGCCTATCCGGTAAAAACCCTGCCAATCTTGATTCCGTCCATTACCGCATCCGACAAGATTTTCCGAGTGCACTGATGATTCACCGCCTCGACTTAGGCACATCGGGCATCATGGTACTGGCCCTTAACAAAGAAATCAGCGCCAAGCTCAATCGCCAATTCAGTGAACGCTTAGTGAAGAAAACCTACACCGCGTTATTAGCAGGACATCTTGCACATGAACACGGCCAGATTGATCTACCCATTGCCAAAGGTGAATTCCCCTATCAAAAAATTTGTCATGACGGCGGTAAGCCGGCATTAACCGAATATCAGTTGTTAAGTTACGAAGACTATCAACAAAATCAGCAGCACAACCATCAAGAATACCCAGTGAGCCGCGTACTTTATAAACCCCATACAGGCCGCACTCATCAACTGCGCATTCACAGCCAACAACTGGGCCACCCGATATTAGGCTGCGACCTATACCCCAGCCCCGATAGTGCAACCGAACATATGGCAGAGCGTTTAATGCTCCACGCTACCCGCTTAGAGTTTAATCACCCGATTAGCGGCGAGCGCATCATTGCCGAGTGCAACTGCCCTTTTTAGCTATTTTTTACCGCTTTATTAAAAGAGCCTTTACTCTCTTAGCCCATTCTTTTCTAATAGGCGGCTATTAGATCTCAATTTAAATATCACTCTATTTAGTACTAGGAGAAAATCATGGCCGGTTTATTACCCGATATCGATCCACAAGGGTTATTAGAATATTCAGTTGTCTTTACCGACCGCTCTCTTAACCATATGTCACAAGCCTTTCAAGGCGTCATGAATGACATTTATAGCAACCTAAACGATGTGTATAACGCGGATGCCACGATTGTTGTTCCAGGCGGCGGCACTTACGGTATGGAAGCGGTTGCACGTCAGTTCGCGCAAGATAAAAAATGTTTAGTCATTCGTAACGGTTGGTTCAGCTACCGTTGGACGCAAATCTTTGAGATGGGCAACATCCCAGCTGAAAGCATCGTGATGAAAGCGCGTAAAATTGAAGAAGGCATTCAAGCGCCTTTCGCACCTGCGCCAATCGAAGAAGTTGTAGCGACTATTTTGAGCGAAAAGCCACAGATGGTTTTCGCCCCACACGTTGAAACGGCTTCTGGCATGATTTTGCCTGATGATTATTTAAAAGCCGTTGCTGAAGCTGTTCATTCTGTTGGTGGTTTGTTCGTATTGGATTGCGTAGCGTCCGGTACGCTCTGGGTTGATATGAAAGCTGTCGGCATCGATATTCTAATCAGCGCACCACAAAAAGGTTGGAGTGCTTCTCCTTGCGCCGCTTTGGTTATGTTGAATGACAATGCTATGGCTGAAATGGAAAAAACCACCAGCTCTAGCTTTGCTTGCAATCTGAAGCAGTGGAATACCATCATGCAAGCCTATGTAAACGGCGGCCATGCATACCACGCAACACTGCCAACCGATGCACTCACTAAGTTCCGCGATGCGATGCTAGAAACGAAAGAATACGGTTTCGAAAAAGTACGCAACGAGCAAATCGAACTGGGTCAAAAGGTTCGTGCATTATTAGAAAGCAAAGGCATTAACAGTGTTGCGGCTGAAGGCTTTAAAGCCCCAGGCGTTGTGGTTAACTACACCGCTGATTCTGATATGCAAAACGGTAAGAAGTTTGCAGCCCAAGGCATGCAAGCAGCGGCTGGCGTTCCACTTCAGTGTGACGAAGGTCCAGACTACAAGACTTTCCGTTTAGGCTTGTTCGGCTTAGATAAGTTGCACAACATTGATCGTACCGTTGCTAATTTAGAATCTGTTTTAGATCAGATTCTATAAGGTGCTTGATTGACCGGTTTTGCTTCAATCGCTATTGGGTATGTCGTTTGTCGGCACGCCGTGAATACGGTCCCTGTAGGCTCGGCCTCCCCTTCCATGGGGAGGGACGGCCTAAAACAACACACCCAATACCGATGCGCAAAACCTACCTCAGCCTAGATTAAAAATCTTCGAAAGAAAGCTTGAACCTAAATGTTTATAAAACCCAACTGGCGAATCCTCACCATCGGTGATGGTGATCTTTCTTTCTCTGCCTCTCTTTGGAATCATTTCAAACCTGCGCAGTTGACTGCCACGGTATTTGATAGCCAGCAAACCCTCGAAGATAAATACCAGCATCACGCCATCGAGCAACTTAATACAGATCCAAACCAGCAAGTGTTATTTGATTTTGATGTCACCAACCCAGATACCTGGCCAAAGTCGTGGAGCAGTTTAGACACAAGCAATCTATCGGATAAATCATTCGATCTGGTGATCTTCCAGTTCCCACTAGTCCCTGCCTTTGAAGACCCCGACTGTTTTCATAAAATGGGCGATATCAGTATTAATACCTTAAACCGCTTATTGCTGCGACAATTCCTGATTCACTGCACGGAATATTTTCTCGACCCAAAGGGTAAGCAACTCTGTTACATCACGTCAAAAGACGTAAAACCTTACAGTGAATGGAATATCGAAAATAGCCTCAACCAAGGCCTAGAGCACATCAACTATCTTGGCTCAATGAATTTCGATATCAATAAATTCCCTGGATACAAGATCCGCAACGTTGATCGCGACAAACACGTGAAAGACACACAAGGAATTACTTACGCTTGGAGCTCTAAAATTGACAGCCAAGGTCACGACAACGCACTGCTAGATGCCTTAACGGCAAAGAGTCATCGTAGAGAGAGTTATTGTGAGATTTGCAAGGCTGGGCCATTTGTGTCGACCAGCGATAAGACATTACATGAGCAAACGAAGAAACATCGACTCATGCAACAATATGAACAGCAGTACGCCAAGGCACTGCTTAAACCATAACACTTTAAAATATAACGCTTTTTACATCACGAGATTACGAGCAATTAGCCTTCTAGCTGAACCTGAAACGTCTCGCCATCACACTCAATCACATCACCCGCAACAATTTGCTTACGCTTTTGAGTTTCAAACTCACCATTTAGCTTTACATTGCCATCAGCAATCGCTGCTTTCGCTTCTGCGCCACTGGCACGGATACCTTCAAACTTTATAATTTTATACAGTTCAACAGGCTCTTTATTGATAAATACTTGCTTCATCGGGGTCTACTTAATAATCAAAATGATAAGGCGCTAAAATAACACGAATCACTAAAAATTCCATTATTTACCGAACTCATGAGTATTTAAGACACTAGGCTTCAGATTATACTTCTAAGAATCATAATCACAAAAAATGAGACATAAACTTACCCAGCAATATAGCTCGATATAGAATGAACAGCATCCAATCAGCCTTCTGAGTCGTATATCTTATATACCAATTATAGTAGAAGCGCTTAGAAGGTATTGACATGAACTCTAATGAAGTAAATCAGTTAATTCAACACTACCCTGACATACAAATACTCAGCCCTGAAAAAGAACTAAGCATTGCAACGAAAATGGATAATGCGATGGAACAGCTTGCGCAAGTTGTATTAGTGCAAGAACATCTTCTAGAACAGGTATGCGACATACTCGTTGCACAATACCAAAGTTCTCCAGACCTAGACGATTTTTTAACCCAGTACGATCTGTTATTACTCGCGCGACACAGTGAAGCATTAACCAAAGATATAAATGTGTCTGAAAGCAGTTTATCGGTTAGCTTAATTCACTTACCCTGCGATCGATCGAATGTATTCGATTTTCTTCTTGCTCAGGTTAATCAAATAGAAGTTCCCTTATGCGATTATGCCCAGAAATTAAAAAAACAATACGAGCTCAGCCGCAACCAATTAGTACAAGGCAATATACGATTGGTTATGCACATTGCCAAACGCTTTGCCAATAAAGGCGTTGATACAGAAGAATTGATTCAAGAAGGATCTATCGGACTGATCAAAGCAGCAGAAAAGTACAATTTACATAAAGGCTTTCGCTTTACGACCTATGCTTACTGGTGGATTCAGCAAGCCATTAAAAATGCATTGAATCAAAAGCGCAGCGCCATCCGCATCCCGATTAATACCAGCGATCGCATATTCAAAATAGAATTAGCGAAGCAACAGTATTATAACCGCTATGAGGAATTACCAACGTTAAAGCAACTGCAAAAATTAACCGGACTAAAACAGGAGCAAATTTTATCCGTTAGCAATGTTGGCAACTTAACTGTATCGATGAATGCACCTGTGTACGAAGACGGTTTGATGCTCGATGAAATATTAGTTTCAGAAGAAAATACAGCAACCTACTCTAATGAAAACATGCTAAACATTAATGACAAAGATTACTTACGAAGCATGATTAAACAGCTGCCGAAACGCCAACAAACTATTGTCTATCTGTATCATGGCATCGGTATTAACGACAGTTTAAGTTTTGGAGAAATAGCCCCGCAAATAGGCGTCACGCTGGAGCGAACTCGCCAGCTGTACCATAAATCAATCGCCTTATTAAGAGAGCTATCACATGTAAAAACGGCCTAAAAACCTCTGACTGATTCTACAAATAGCACCCAATAAAAAAAGGCCTCATAACTTACACTATGAGGCCTTTAATTTTTTAGCGTATGCTAAACATCTCAATCAATAAACTAGAACTGCTCTGCAGTAAAGTTCATCAAGGTTTCTTTACCCGCTTCAATGTCTGCTTGCAATAACTCTGCTTGCGACTTTGCCGTTCTAAAGAAATGATCGGCCGCTTTCATCTTACCCTGATAGAAATCTTCAGAGTACTTACCCGACGTTAAATCAGCCGTTGCAACATTTGCCATCGTTGCCCACATAACACCCATCGTTGTTAGTGAGAATAACTTCAGCATAGGCGTTGCTGCTGCACCGACAATTTCAGCATCTTGCATGGCATTACCCGCTAACCACATCAAACTTTTCTGTAATGTATTCAACAAGGTTTTGCACTGTTCTTTATGCTGCTCATTATCGACCTTAGCCAGCATTTCATGCATAACTTTAAAGTAGGTCTTTGGTAAACGACCGCCTTTAATCATTAATTTACGGCCGACCAAATCAAGCGATTGAATACCGTTAGTGCCTTCGTAAATACGGGCAATACGACCATCACGTAACAACTGCTCTACTTCCCAATCTTGAGTAAAGCCAGCACCGCCCATGCTTTGCAATGCTTGGTCGGTCGAGAAATAACCTTCGTCGGTTAAATAGGCTTTAACGATCGGCGTCATGATTTGAACAAGATCATCTGCCTCTTCACGAACCGCTTGATCAGGATGCTTTTCAGATAAATCAAGATTCATCCCCGTCCAATAAGCCATGCAACGAGCACCTTCGAGGAACACTTTTTGCTGAGTAAGCATACGACGAACATCAGGATGAACGATGATAGGATCGGCTTTTTCTTCTGGATGCTTAGCACCCGTTAGAGAACGAGACTGCAAACGCTCTTTAGCGAAACCTAAGCTAATTTGATACGCCTTCTCTGCCAAGCCTAAACCTTGAACACCTACCATGATCCGTGCAGAGTTCATCATAGTGAACATGCACTTAAGGCCTTCGTTTTCTTTACCAATTAGCCAACCCTTAGCATTTTCAAAATTCATCACACACGTTGCTGATGCTTTAATGCCCATCTTGTGTTCAAGACCACCACAGAAAGCAGGGTTGCGCGTGCCATCTTCTAGAAACTTAGGCACTAAAAATAACGAAATACCTTTACTGGTATCCGGTGCGCCAGGCAACTTAGCCAATACGAGGTGAACAATATTCTCCACCAAGTCTTGCTCGCCGCCCGTGATCCAAATTTTAGTCCCGGTAATATTATAACTGCCGTCATCTTGTGGTTCGGCTTTAGTACGCACTAAGCCTAAATCAGTACCACACTGAGGTTCAGTTAAACACATAGTACCTGTCCACTCGCCCGCAATCAGGTTCGGCAGATACTTATCTTTCAACTCATCACTTGCATGCATTGTTAACGCATCAATCGCGCCATGGCTTAAGCCAGGGTACATCCCCATCGACAAGTTGCTTGAGCAGGCCATTTCATCAACCACAATCTTAACAAGGCTAGGTAAACCCTGACCACCGTATTCTGGTGATGCCGACAACCCAGACCAACCACCGTCTGCAAATGCTCTATACGCTTCTTTAAAGCCCTTAGGCGTTGTGACTAATTTGGTTTCAGGATCGTAATGACACCCTTCAATATCACCCGACTGGTTGATAGGATCTAAAATATTTTCTGATAATTTAGCCGCCTCATCCAGAATTGCGCGAATCATCTCTTCATTGGCATCTTCAAAACCTGGACACAGGCTGAGATCTTGAGCTTTTAATACATCAAATAAAACAAAGCTCATGTCGTTTAATGGTGCAATATACTGTGGCATAGTGCCTTCCTCATTTTGAAAAGTAAAAATCAGTCGATAAATGTTACTGAGTTAAGTTAGTTACGTAACAATTTCCAAATAGGTTCACTGGGTCGGTAAAATAATGTATTTATTTTTCACACCACTGATGCAAGCATCAATGAAATCCAAAGTAAGCATAGCTACGTATAAGCTTTACACACAGGTTGTGAGATGATTTTTATAACCACATACAGACATAAAAGGCCTACTAAAATGCTGTCATTTTTTAAGCGCGACCCTGCAAAGAAACTCAGAAAAGCCTATATGGCAAAACTTGAGCAAGCTATGCAAGCTCAACGCAGTGGAGATATCAAAAGCTATTCGTTCATAACCAGCGAAGCCGATGTGATGCATAAAGAAATCATGAAGCTAGAAGCTAACGATAAGTAGTGGCTTTATAATGATTATTTTTTACGACGCTAATTGTCCACTGTGCAACGCAGAAATGCAGCAGTTAAAAAAAGCGGATTTTGAGCAGAAGATCATCCTAGAAGATCTTAATGCCACCGACTTCAATGTACGCTTCCCGTCAGTCAATAAGACTAGAGCGATGGAAATACTGCATGCTCAAACAGAAGCCGGTGACATGATTTATGGCTTAGATGTCACTTATACCGCTTGGAAAACAGTGGGAAAACATCGATGGTTGAAAATATTACGATTGCCTGTTATTCGTATCTTTGCAGACCTTGGGTATAATATTTTTGCAAAATATCGACAGCCCATAAGCCGCTTGTTAATGCCTAATACAACTTGCGAAGGCAATCGCTGCAGTCCGCGTAATAGAAATAAAAAATAACGAATAGCTCTTGTACTGATAGTCCATTAATAAAGCGAAGGGTCAACACTCGGTAAACTTTCAAAATCAGGTTTAGCGAAGTAATACCCCTGCATCAGCTCAATCCCGGCATCTTTCAGCCAAATATATTCATCATAAGTTTCTATACCTTCCGCCAGCGCCGTAATATTTAAATCATCAAACAGTTTTTCAAAATAGACTGGCGAACTTTGTCAGAACCGACATTGCGCACCAACTCCCTATCTAATTTAACAATACGCTTTACATGCGCACTGTCTTCAATTTTTTCGACTTCTGTGAATTCGAACCTAATTCACCCGCCTAATGACAGAATCCCTATTTTCGGAGTATGTAATGCCGTGCAATTCAGCACGACTCACTCATGAATTAAGCTTTATCTCGTGTTAGAAATAGAAAGATTGATAAAGACGTTAAAAGTAAGGCCGTACTGCATATAATAGCCACTGGGTAATACAAATTACCTGCTAAATCTAATTGGCTGTATTTAATAACCATAATCAATCCCTCTAGAGAGAGTGCAACACAAACAGTTCCGATGAATCGAGGAATTGTTCTTCTAAGGCTTACAACCGCATCCGTTTCTTCTTCATGGCCTGAGTACTCTTTATCAATAACGAGAGCCAGCTCAAAAACGGCTAAAGCAATGATGCCCGTATTAATACTACTCAAAAACATTTGCATAATATTGTCACCCGTTGCAATACCCTCTACAACGTTAACAGCCAAAGAAAGAATAATCGCAGCCGCCAGCCCAAAGAATATCACCGTAAATAATTTTGCAAAGACAGTTCGAACTATAACGCTACTTTTAGTATTCATCGCACCCTTCTATTTTATAAAATTTATGTACCTTAGGCATTACACCTTAATGGTCTCTTTAGTCTATAAAACTATAAGAACAAGCGTTATAGAAGCACTCACTGTAAAATATTTCTATTCCTGTGTACATAAAACGATAGAAGTTATGAGTAGTGGAACACTAAATTTTAGCCTGATTCGAGAATCTAAATACACCGATAATAGATAACGATTTGATATAAATCTAAACTTCCTGCCACAATATAATTGACTAGCGCTGTTTATATTGCGTTGGGCAGTAGCCTCTACTCACACCAGGCAACCGCAGCATTAAATGCTTCGTCTTTTGACCGCTGGCTCTCTTGCGCCACAGTTTAAAGCTACTGGTTTTTAAGCTTTTACGCATATACTTTATAACAGCATGCTCATTTAGCCCAAACTGATGCTCAATAGCTTCGAAAGGGGTTCTATCTTCCCAAGCCATCTCTATTATTCTAGAGTGGTCCTCTGCACTGTACGCCATATCGGCTCCTCAAATTTATCTAAGCAAACAGTTAGTACGCGAATAAACCAACTTTGGTTCAATAAATTCGAGGGGACTTACAGTCCTGAAGCAGTCTGAGCCCAATGTATTGTTGTTAGCTAGGGCTTAGGATCCATTAACTCGGTAGAAGAGTCCGCAGCTTCCGGTGCTGTGGGATGAGCGTCTTCCTCTACTTGTCTCGCCGATTCTTTTTCTGACTCTCGCAGTAACAACGATTCAATCCGCTCATGCAAAAGCTGGTCTTTTTCCTCAGTTCGCTGCCATTCCAACGACAAATCTCGATACAACGAATAAGCCATTAATACCATCAGCAACATAAAGGGAAACGCCGTCACAATCGAAACCGTGCGCAAACCTAGCAAACCACCGCTCAGCAGCAATACACTCGCCATCAGTAATTGCAGCACTCCCCACAAGATTCGTACAAACCGAGTAGGATTCAGCACCCCTTTAGAGGTAAACATACCCAATACAAAAGTCGCCGAATCCGCCGATGTCACCACAAACATAGACACCAATAGCACCGCGACAATCGCCGCATAATAACCGCCGGGTAATTGATCGAGCATGACATAAAGCCCCGCGGGTACTTCCTGCGCCACCGCCGTAGCGATGCCTGCATTCTCAAACATGTCAAAATAAATAGCAGAACCACCAAAAGTGGAAAACCAGAGCATACTCAATAACACCGGCACAATCATAACGCCCAATACAAACTCTCGAATCGAACGGCCGCGAGAAATACGCGCAATAAAACTGCCGACAAAAGGCGCCCAACTAAGGCCCCATGCCCAATAAAAAATAGTCCACTCCTGCACCCAATGCTCATTAGTGTACGGCGTTGTCACCAAGCTCATCTGTATAATGTTACCCAAATATTCACCCATCGTTTGGGTCAATTCACTGAAGATAAAAGCGGTAGGCCCAAGAATTAACACAAACAGCAATAACCCAGCGGCCAATACCATATTGGCATTACTCAAATACCGTATGCCACGATTCAAGGGCGTCATCGCTGATAAAATGAACAGCGAACCCAGCCCAGCAATAATTAATAATTGGGGAGATATTCCGTAAGCCACACCAGAAAGCCGAGAGAGACCGCTATTAATTTGTAACGCCCCTAATCCAAGTGTCGTTGCCACACCAAAAATAGTCGAAAGCACCGCTAAAATATCAATCGCCTTGCCCCAACCACGATCGACACGATCACCCAACAAAGGACGAAAAGTTTCACTAATTAAACCGTGGCTATTATGACGAAATCTAACATAAGCAATGGCGAGACCCACTACCGTGAAATTAGCCCACTGATGAAGACCCCAATGGAAAAATGAATAGCGCATGCCTGCCTGCGCGGCCTCGACCGAACCAGGTGTTCCGATACCTAAAGGTGGTGAACTCAGGTGCATTATCGGCTCCGCAACGCCCCAAAATACCAACCCAACGCCCATACCACCAGAAAAGATCATCGCCAGCCAACTACTAAAACTGAACTCTGGTGGTTCTCCCTCAGGGCCAAGGCGAATGCTGCCAAAACGAGAAAACGCTAGACTCAAAGTAAAAAGTACAAAACCACTACTGGTCAATAGATACAGCCAACCAAAATTATTTGTCGTCGCATCTAATGCTTCTTGCGCCAACCTTTGTGTCTCATCAGGAGACAAAGCAGCCACTGTTAAAAAAACAACGATCAAAAATATGGATAAATAAAAAACAATCCCCACATCCCCAAGTAGCTCATTTATCCAGCGTTTAAAATTGCCTAAACTACGACCTATGCCCTTTCTCGCACCACTAACCATACCACTCCCTATCATTCTAAAAATTAACGCACTACTCTAAAGCCATTTTTTCCTTTTAAAAAATGCCAGTAGTACAAGTGGAATTATAATGAACACAGCCCATGTTAATGGGTAGGCCCACTTCCACTTTAACTCTGGCATATATTCAAAATTCATTCCGTAGATCCCAGCGATAAAGGTCAGCGGAATAAAAATTGAGGTAAATACCGTTAATACCTTCATTATTTGGTTCATTTTATTGCTAACGCTAGAAACATAAATATCCAGCAAGCCGGTTAATATATCTCGATACGACTCGATTGATTCGACCACTCGAATCGAATGATCCGAAACGTCTTTTAGAAATATATGAGTATTTTCATGAATCAAATCACTTTCACTGCGAATCATTTCTGCCAGTAATTCTCTTACCGGAGAAACATAGCGCCGAATACTAATCATCTCTCTTTTAAGCCGCTGAATTTTATACAGCATGTCTTGAGTTGGCTCACCTTCAAACAAACTGTCTTCGAGCGAAGTAATGGATTCATCTAATAAATCTAATAAAATAAAATTTTGATCAATAATAAAATCTAAAATAGCATAGGCAAGATAATCAGACCCTAGACTTACAAACTTGCCACTACTGGTTTTAATCCGCTGTCGAATAGGATGAAAAACCTCATCCTTTTTTTCTTTAAACATGATTAAAAAATTCTTCAGTACCAACAAGCTTATCTGTTCATTATTGACTGTAAAGTTTTCACCACCGGGTAGTAAACACTTGAGTACAATATATAAGTGATCATCATACTCCTCAAACTTAGGACGCTGATTGGTATTTAATATGTCTTCGAGCACAAGCTGATGTATTCCAAATATCGCCCCAATACGCTCGACAATTTCGACATTTGTTAACCCTTCAATGATTACCCAAGTGACGGTATCACTGTCTTTATATTGTATAATTTCATCGATTGATTGAAGTTTTTTTTCTTCAAACTTTCCTTTGCTGTAATCAACAATCGATATACTGCCAACAGGCTCTAAAACCTCACCAACATGAATAAGTGAACCCGGTGGCAAACCCGACTTTCCTGAGGACGTACATAACGATTCAGACATCTATTTATACTCATATTATTGCTGCCATTCTAGCAGCTTTAATTTTCTAGCAATTGCTTAAGGGCATCTATTCGACACTAAGCCTTCACGCACACATAAACCGAATTTGTCGAAACCGTATTTTGAAACGGATTAAAAAATGAAACCACATGAGACTCGACACGTTCAAATACCGTTTTCAATAACGCTTCAAAATCAGCTTCCGGAAGATTTTGCGACCACATGGCAAATACGCCCTGCGGTTTAATTTGATCGGCCATCAAGGATAAGTTTTCCGTGGTATAAAAACTCGCATTGGCAATAGTGAGAAATTCAGTAGGAGAATGATCAATATCCAACAAAATCGCATCAAACTTTTTACCCGCACAATCAGGATCAAAACCCGTACTAGAGTCAGTCGCCAAATCAAAAAAACTACCCAAAACATAATGATTACGAGCATCCGCATTCAATATTTTTCCCAGTGGTACTTTCTCGTCTTTATGCCAACCGATAACCGTATCTAACGCATCCACCACAAACATCTCGGCAATACGCTCATCCTTTAACGCGGTAACAGCCGTATAACCCAAGCCCAAACCACCCACGACAACACTTAAATTATCGCCCTGCACCGCGGCCAAACCCAATGTCGATAATGCCTCTTCAGCATCAACAAACATACTCGACATTAAAAACTCATCGCCGAGCTTAACCTCATAAATATCTCTATCGCCAAACGCAGGCATACGGCGACGGCGCAGTGAGATCTGACCGATAGAGGAAACTTGGCTATCTATTTCTTCGAACAAGAGTGACATGTTTGATTTTCCTAAGCTAACTCTGTAGCAATAATATTACTGACTAATGTGATGCTGACTAAACACCCTGACTCAATAGCACAAGTTAAACTGGCACTATAAACGGACATTGCCTGCCACTTCTATAATTTCAATCTACACTACCTATAGCTAATAGAAAAATTTGAGCGTTAAAAGCTCAAAATAAGTTATTTTCTGTAATTTTTTATGTAAATCAACGATGTGGCATTATGTTTGACTGGATTATCACCCCTTTTACAATCTACTCCAACAGTATCTTAATTTACGGTACTTATAACTATTGGATGGTTGGCCTTTCTATCTTTATTGCGATACTTGCTTCATTTATGGGGTTACAAGTCGCATTCCAAACAAAAGACTCGGCATCGCCAAAGCGTAAACAGACTATGCTGTTAGTTGGCAGTATCGCCTTAGGGGGTGGTATTTGGACCATGCACTTTATCGGGATGTTAGCCTTTGACTTGTGTACAACCGTCGATTACGGCTGGGGGCTTACGTTACTGTCTTTAATACCTGGCATCGCTGCTTCTTGGGTTGCCCTGAACCACATTAACAGTCACGAAAGAGGAAGAATTTCGCTGCTAATGGGCGGTATTTTAATGGGGTCAGGAATTGGCACAATGCACTATACCGGTATGGCCGCGATGGAAATGGCCCCTCTGTTGCGTTATGACCTGCGCATGTTCGCCTTATCAATCGTTGTCGCCGTATCACTAGCCATATTAGCGCTCTGGATCCGCTTTGGTTTAATCAGCTTATGGAAAACAGGCTACTCAGAATGGCAGGCCAACTTAGCCGCAAGTACCGTTATGGGCTGCGCCATTTCAGGCATGCACTATACCGGCATGGCCGCAGCACGTTTCGTTAAACCCCCAGGCTTTGAATTAAGCCAACAAACCGCCGAAACCTCGCAGCAACTCGCTTTAGGGGTTTCAGCTGCGACCATTGTGATTATTTTTTTAGTTCTCGGCATCAATCTTATTTATCGGTATAAAGATATCTCGCTGCGCGCGCTAGAGAGCGAGCGCCAGCTGAAAGCGACCTTAGATACCGCCGTCGATGGCATTATTACCATCGATCGCCACGGCACCGTGATTAACGTTAACCAAGCAACAGAACGCCTACTGGGATGGTCAGAAACCGAACTCATTGGTAGTAACGTTAATATACTAGTGCCTCGGCCACTCCGCGCAAAATATGAAGACTTTCTCGCGAATTATATACTGACCGGAAAAGCACGCATGACCGGCAACGGCCAAGAGGTTCAAGCACTGCACAAAAATGGCGACGAAGTCGACATTCGCCTAGGTGTTGGTCATGTAAAAATAGCCAAAAATGACTTTTTTGTAGCCTTTATTGCCGATATTAGACAACGCTTAAAAATGGAATCGGCGTTGCACGAAAACGAAGAAAAACTACGCTCACTTATTAGCAACATTCCAGGCATTGCCTTTCGTTGCATGAATGACAAAGACTGGAGCATGATCTTCATCAGCGACGCCGTCGAAACCATTTCTGGCTATCCCGCGGCCGATTTTACATTGCCCAATCCTAAACGCAGTTTTGCGGAACTTTATCATCCCGACGATCGTGAAAAAATTTACAACACCTTATTAGATAAAGGTTCATACAGTCTTGAATATCGCATCATTCGTCGCGATGGAGAAATTCGCTGGCTCATGGAATATGGAACATATATTCAAGAAGAAAAAACAGAAGAAGTTTGGCTCGATGGTTTTATTATGGATATCACCGAGCGCTATAAAATGGTGCAGCAACTGCGCTTAGCAAAAGATAAAGCGGAACAAGCCGCATCTTCCAGAGCAACTTTTTTAGCAAATATGAGTCACGAAATTCGCACCCCAATGAATGCCATTATCGGCTTTAGCGACATTCTACTCGACAGCGAATTAGAGAGTGAACAACTGCGCCACCTTAAAACCATTAACCATTCAGCCAAATCGTTGCTGCACTTATTAAACGACGTATTAGACAGCGCGAAGCTGGATAAAGGAAAACTAGAGTTAGAAGTAAGAGACTTCTCTTTATTACAAGAAGTGGATGCTGTTATTTCTACATTGTGGCTGCAAGCAAAAAGCAAAGGGCTGGCACTAAGTACAGAAGTATCCCCTAAATTAGAAGAGAGGTATTCTGGCTCTCCAGAACGTATTCGCCAAGTATTAACCAACCTTGTCAGCAACTCTATTAAGTTCACTCAACACGGCAGTGTGAAAGTAAGTGTAAAACCCACCAATACGGGCTGTATCGAGTTTCTGATAGAAGATACCGGTATTGGCATGAGCACCGAACAACTGAAAAGTGTGTTTGACCCTTTCACTCAAGCTGATGCATCCATGAGTCGACGTTTTGGCGGCACAGGATTGGGCACTACAATCAGCAAGCAACTAGTAGAACTCATGGGCGGAAAAATCAGCGCTAAAAGTGAGTTGGCTAAAGGCTCACAATTTCAGTTTTTCATCCCTTTAGGCCCTGCCAATAACGATACAGTAGAACAACTCAAAACCGTTCAACTGCCCCCTATGACAATATTAATCGTGGATGATATTCAGCAGAATATTGATTTACTCACGGTGCTTTTATCCCGCGATGGGCATACTTTACTGACCGCTCGCGACGGGCAGCAAGCACTGATCCGCATGGCCACAGAGTCAAACATTGACTTAGTCCTTATGGATGTACAAATGCCAGTAATGGACGGTTTAACCGCCGCCAGCGAAAGGCGCAAAGTAGAACAAAACAAGGGTTTAGGCCATACCCCTATCATTGCCCTCACCGCCAGCGTCTTAGAAGACGATAGAATGGCAGCTCAAGCTGCAGGTATGGACGGTTTTGCGAATAAGCCGATTGATTTTCAATTTTTGTGTCACGAAATCGCGCGGGTTCTTAATATATGCTTATTAAATATCGCAGAAAGAAATCCTGAGACTGAAGTCAAAGATATCACCCTCATCGATGAGAAAAAAGGTATCGCACTGTGGGGAAGCGGTGATGAATATTATCGTCAACTGAGCTACTTTGTGAAGCAGCGACAAGCTGATTTTATTGCATTAAAAAATAATTTTGATAATAACGAATGGCAACAACTTAAAAACACTGTTCACAAGTTAAAAGGGATTTGCGGTAACTTATCGTTAACCAAGCTACTGCATAATTTAGAAGCATTAGAGTCTGAATTAAATCAGCAGCGTCAAACTCAGTCACACAGCCAAAATAATAAAACTAAACACTGTTATGAGAAAATAGAAAAAATACAAAATACTTTTAACCAAGTGAAAAACAAAGTCAGTGATATAAGGCAGACCAATTTTCCATTATCTGAAAGCACGATTATTAGTTTAAATACCAGCTTAGAAGCAGAGGGTTTAAATCACGGGTCATTAGAGAGTGCTGATATCAATACTCTAAATACATTAAAAGATATTCTTCAAAAATTAAAGCAAGAAGCGATACACAATGAAATCAGCGATGCTTTTCTAACACAATTATTAAATATAAATAACACCCCTTTCAGTATTGATATTGATCAAATATATGAAGTATTAAACGATTTTGAATTTAGCCAAGCAGAATTACTAATCGATGCGTTACTTCTAAAAATAGCAGAATATACAGACAACTCGCCAACAGAGGACATAAACGATCATGCAAGATAATCAGCCACGCTTACTTGTGGTAGACGATGAACCTGCAAATTTAAGAGTAATGAAGCAAATATTACAGCATGATTATCATCTAATATTCGCCAAAAATGGAGCAGAAGCACTGCGCCTTACTGCGGAGAAAAAGCCGAACCTTATTTTATTAGACATCATGATGCCCGATATGACCGGGCTAGAAGTCTGTAGAAAACTCAAAGAGAACCCACAAACATCCTCCATTCCAGTGATCTTTGTCACCGCTCTTAATGACGAAGCAGACGAAGCACATGGTTTTGAAATTGGCGCAGTCGACTACATCAGCAAGCCCGTCTCAGCCGCCATCGTTCGTGCCAGAGTACGCACCCACTTATCACTCGTTCAAGCCGACATACTCAGATCGACTCGCCTACAAGTTATTCAACGCTTAGGCCGCGCAGCAGAATACAAAGATAACGAAACGGGTATGCATGTTATGCGCATGAGCCACTATACAAAAGTGCTTGCCCTGGCTTACGGATTAAATGAATCTCAAGCAGACAACCTTCTTCACGCCGCCCCCATGCATGACATAGGCAAGATTGGTATTGCTGATAGCATCATGCTAAAACCGGGAAAACTCACCGACGAAGAATTCAATACCATGAAAGCCCATCCAGAAATTGGCGCAGAAATATTAGGAGAAGATGATTCAGAACTCATCACCCTAGCCAAATCAATCGCCATGACACACCATGAAAAATGGGACGGTAGCGGTTACCCTAAGGGCTTAAAAGGTGAAGAAATACCTATAGAAGGCAGAATTTCAGCACTGGCTGATGTGTTTGACGCCCTCACAAGCAAGCGTCCTTACAAAGAAGCCTGGAGCATAGAGACAACAATGCAATACATGCGCGAGCAAAGTGACAAACAGTTTGAACCTAAGTTAATTGAATTACTTGAGCGCGAACTGGATAAAATCCTTGCAATAAAACAGCAGTTTCAGGATAGCTAAGGATAAAAAAATAATCATATAGGGTCATAATTCAATACGAACACCTTATCAGTATGACATTGAATTATGACACGACTAAGACTAAAATCAGTCCATATATTTTTATTGATGGACATTTACAATGGTTGTACCACACAGGCTGATCGGCTTACTGCTGTCCTTAATTATCTCAGCCTTTTGCCCGACCTACCTTCAAGCTCAAGATTTTCAAACTCAAGAGAAAGTAACCATTGCCGTAGGTGAATGGCCGCCCTATATCGCACAAGATCAAAAGCATAACGGAGTCGTCTCACACATCATTACCGACATTTTCGCAGAGCTGGGCATTGATGCATCTGTTCAATTTTATCCTTGGTCGCGAGCCTATAATGAAACACGAGATGGATTACATGCCGCTTCTGCGATATGGATGGATAAAGAAGAAAGGAAAATTGACTTTATCTACAGTGACCCTGTATTAATAGAACAGTTTGTTTTTTTTCATCACAAAGAACTTCTGTTCAACTGGAAAGACGTGAATGATTTAAAAAACTTCAATATTGGTGGTATTTATGCATCCAGTTATGGTCCAGAGCTGGACCAAGCGCTAACTAAAGGAGAAATAAAGTTAGACAGAGTTAACCGTCCTCAACAAAATTTTAAAAAGCTACTCAAAAAACGCATTGATTTATTTCCATTTGAAATTAATGTCGGAAATTCAGTCCTTAAAAAGTATTTTTCAACAGAGCAACGACAAAAAATAGTCCACCACCCTAAACCCTTACTCAACAATTCCAGTTTTCTTTTATTCCCTAAAACCCTTAAATCAAGTAAAGACTTATCCGAGCGGTTTAATCGACAACTCAAAATAATTAAAGATAATGGGAAATACGACGTCTATTTCAAGAGACTAGAGCAAGGCTACTATGAACAATCGAAGCAGGATAATTCTTAAAAAGTCGCCTAAGCCTAAAGTCCACTCAATTTAAGCGACCCATCTAGGCTCTATAAAGACACTATAAAAATACTATAAAATATCTAATAAAGCGGTATCTAAACGCTCATATTTAAATTTAAAGCCTGCTTTCTGGATTTTAATTGGCAATACCCTCTTACCCGCTAATAATAACTCCTCCCCCATTTCCCCCATCAGCAACTTCACCACAAACGCAGGCATAGGAAAGATCGTAGGTCGCCTAACCGCTTTACCAAGCGTCGTCGTAAACTCAGCATTAGTCACAGGATTTGGAGATGTTCCATTAACCGGACCGCTTAAATTGGGTTGCTTAATGCAGTAATCTATTATTCCAATTAAGTCATCTAAATGTATCCATGACATCCACTGATTACCGGAACCTATTTTTCCACCCAAGCCTATTTTGAACGGTAAGATCATTTTACTTAATGCGCCTCCCCTTTTACCCAGTACAATGCCAGTCCGCAACAAACAGGTTCGAATACCTAGCGACTTAGCTTGTTGCGCGACGTCTTCCCATTGCTGGCATAAACGACTAGAAAAACTATCATCTCCTAGACCGTCTTCTCCTATCGCATCATTTTCTGAACCCGGGGTTGAATGAACACCATAAAAACCGATGGCAGAGCCACTTAT
>Ga0115551_1000634_pt1 | contig 23634 bp, 22 predicted proteins | sample COGITO_mtgs_1103_FD_87179 | JGI IMG/M metagenome (GOLD analysis project Ga0115551, IMG submission 87179) | Pelagic marine microbial communities from North Sea - COGITO_mtgs_110321 | ecosystem: Environmental > Aquatic > Marine > Epipelagic | place: Germany:Helgoland, sampling site Kabeltonne... | reverse complement strand
GATTGATAACAAAGCCGAGAAAAGAGCGCTTTGGGAAGCAAAGCAGGCGGCTGAGTTGGAAGCCAATGCGGAAATCAATATCGAGCCGGAAGACGCAATAAAAGACTAAAATTGGCTCGTTACATCGGTGCAGCACTCACAGAGAGACGCTTCGTTCACAAGAAAAGCAAAAATATTTCCTCCGCTTTTATCTGTGAACGCAGCCCTCTCTGATTAAATCATCTTTTATACTTACAAAGTTTTCTGCCAGAACATCGCACTGCCCATTTCAGGGTCCAGCTCATAGCCCGCAAAACCAAATTTCACATAAGCATTCTGGGCGACGTTATTTCCCTGCAAAATCTCCAAGGTTAACTTGCAGCAACCACGCTCACGCGCGACCTCCTCAACTTTTTGCAGCATTAATTGACTTAGTTTCAAACCGCGAAATGCTTCTAACACAATTACGTCATGAATATTAATAAGAGGTTTAGCCTTAAAGGTTGAAAACCCCATGAAGCAATTAATCAAACCTGCTGGTTTTCCTTCTATTAGAGCCAGTACTGTAAACGCACCTGGCACCTTTGATAAGGCTGGCACTAAAGCAGTTTTTACTGCCTCAGGCAATGCTTGCCCACCACCCATGCTATCAAGCGCATATTGGCTCATCAGCTCAACGATGGCTTCGGAATCAATCACATTAAAATAATCAGCAGTGATTACTTTTTTTATTCTGCTTTCTGTTACAAGAGACTCAGTCATTAGAGTTGATATCCAAATTCAAGTATTAACGCTGGGCCAGCAACTTCAACAAAGCCGGCATCAATGTATTCTGCATCTAATAAGTTACTGCCATTAAGTGCAATCGTTAAATTGTCGTCTTGATAAGCCAAGCGAAGGTCAAGAATCTCATAATCTTCACTGTCAAAACGGCTTTCATATTTGTAGGTTGTTAGCAGCGAATAGTGATTATAGAAATCAAACCCGGCATGCAGTGCGGTTTGATTTTCTAACTGTCCATCGGTATTTTTCAAAATAACTAAGTCAGTGTCTATGGTTTGAATTAAGCGAGTATGAGTTAGTTTAAGAGTACTCATACCTAGGCGCATTGCGGAAAAAGCGGACGCATCAAATTCAACATCAAAACCTTTGGTTTCGTTTTTGCCGTAATTTCGAGCGATGTGAGCCAATGAAGCATCGAACTCCGCCTGGGTTTTGGTAAAATCAATGGCGTCTTGAGTATCTTTATAAAAAACACTAGCAGTAATATTGATATCACTCGAATTCAAGCGCACCCCCACCTCTGCGCTATCAGTTTTTTCGAGCTCAAGATTCTCTGAACCAAGATCAAGCCCAGGCATATTCAAGTACAAATCATTCAATGTCGGTGTACGAACAGACTGACCCGCATTAGCGTATACTTCAACATTTTCAGAAATCAAAGCATCTATGCCGATAATCGGTAGTACAAATTGATCTTGGCTATCGTAATCAACATACGACAAATTACCCGTGAGACTTACGTTCGCACCAATAAGCTGCTTATAATTTAAAAAGGCACTGGCAAAATGACGACCTTGGCGACCAGCGCGATTACTGTCCATGTTTTCTTGATTGAATTCTAATCCAGAAACAAAAGAACCATTAGAAAACGTCAGTCTAGATTGCAGCGCTTCCGTCTCGTGTTCTGACGCAGAAGATGTTGGCTGGTATTTATAAACATCAAAATGATTGCGCCAATTTAGGCTGGCTTCAATCTGACTGCCATTAGCAAAACGGTATTGATGAATGCCATAACCATGGCGTTGAGATGTACTCTCTCTTGACTGAGCTTCCTGATCCACATAAAAACGATAAGCACCAAAGTCTTTCTCAACATAGCCAAAGGCAACTTGAGAGGTCGTATTCTCCCCCTGATGTACCACGCGATAACTGCCTTGCCCTTGGCGAGAATCCAATGCTTCATCTCGAATATAAGAATCCGATGCCGAGTGATAGCCACTTAAAAACTGACTGTACTCACCTTCGGTCTTCGCCAAGCTTAACGCATAGCGTTCATAATCATAACTACCACGCTGTATATTAACTTTTGCTTTGCGACCAGACTCAGAAATGATTTCTTTGCGGCTAACAATATTAATAACACCACCGTTAGAGCTAGGGCCATATTGTGCAGCGCCAGGCCCTTTAACAATCTCAATACGTTCAATATCTTCATAAGCAATCGGCAAATCAAAGTTATGATGGCCCGTTTGCGGATCATTCATGCGCACACCATCCAGCAAAACCAGCGTCTGCTCATACGTACTGCCACGAATACCAACATCCGCCTGAACACCCGATATACCGCGCTTACGTACATCAATACCCGACACATATTCAAGGGCATCAACCACATTGTTAACCGGCAACCTCTGTAAATCAGCCTGTTCAAGCACAGTGACATTAAACGCCGCCGCAGAAACAGGATTGGCATACAATCTACCGCTGACAACTTGAGCATCAAGTTCGTGAGATTCGTCATCAAATTCGTTCGCTTGAGCAGACGACAGAGAAAGCCCAGCAAAAGAAATGGCGAAAGGCAGTAATATGCGCGATGGTGTTTTAATAAGCATAAATAAATATCTTTAATATTATAAATAATGGGGCTAATACTAACATTCGAAAGGTTTATTTCGCAGCCGTTCACGTAAAATAAGTCATCTACTGATTGATAAATATACGATCAGTAGCGGAAGCTGGCACCCTTAAATAAAATACATAGAAAAACGAATTAATTTAAGCGGCTGAAGCAGCAATGCGGGTTTTATAAGAGATAACCACTGACAGAAAAATTAACCCGCCGCCTATCGCCAATCGCACAACGTCAACGTCCTCCGAGAACAATACAATAGAGGCGATCACTGCCACAGGGATATAGACATTATTCATTACTGCCAACGTTGCGGGAGAAACTTGCTTGCTGCCACTGTTCCATAAATAGAAGCACAATCCAGAAGCAATCACCCCCAAATACAGCAATACTAAAATTTGCTCATCACTAATAACAACTTCAGACCAGTTCAGTTGAGGAAAGCTGAGCAAGCTCGCAAACAAAGCTGCGCCTAAATACATCCATGCCATATTGCCAGCATTACTGCTTTGATCAGCCCAACGTTGGTAGTTCCACTGGCCTATTGCAAACGCAATGTTCGCCACCTGCAAAATCAAAAAGCCCATTAAAAACTCATCCTGCCCTGGCGCCTTAAAGACAATAACGGCAGCTCCAGCAATGCTCAGCATGACCGCCCCCAGCGCAACGGTAAGCGCTTTAGCATTACGGCTATTTTTGTCAAAAATAATATTGAGTGCAATAACATAAAAAGGGGTAAAAATAGTAAATACCGCGACCAAGTAACCGGGTAAATATTGATACGACTGAATGTATGCGAGATACATGATGCCAAACTGCACAATCCCCAGCAGCATTAATCGCAAACGCATTTTTTGCTGCGATACTTTAAAAATAAACGGCATAAAACATAAAAAACATAAAATCAGCCGAATGCTCGCGACCAAACCTGAATCAAGGCCTGTAAGTTTTCCTTTAATCAAGCCAAAAGAAAACGCCCAAATAATCGATACTGCTACTAAGCGCCACATACCTTGTTACCGTTATAATAATTGAATCAAAAAGTTGCGCACATCCTACCCAGTTATGCCGTCGTTATCTATGTTATAGCAAGCTGCAATTAAACTGTTGTGCGTGTTTTAAACTATTTGACCTGATAGAATTAGGTCAAAATATTTGGAGAGTATAATGGCTCGTTTTATCAGTTTTAATATCAATGGCATTCGTGCCCGCCAGCATCAGCTTGAAGCCATAAAAGAACAACTCGATCCGGATGTTATGGGCTTACAAGAAACAAAAGCCCATGATGAAGTATTTCCCGTTGCTGATGTTGAATCCATTGGTTGGCACGTTGAATACTTTGGCCAAAAAAGTCACTACGGCGTAGCTCTAGTATCTAAAACCAAACCTACTTTCGTTCAAAAAGGCTTCCCTACCGATAGCGAAGACGATCAAAGACGTTTAATTCATTGTCGTTATGAAATAGAAGGTAAAGTAATTGATGTATTGAATGGATACTTCCCACAAGGCGAAAGCGAAGTTCATGAAACTAAATTCCCTGCCAAAGCTAAGTTCTATGTTGATTTGAATAAGTATTTAGATAATGAATTAAAAGACGCGGAAAATATTTTATTAATGGGTGATATGAACATATCTCCAGAAGATACTGACATTGGTATTGGCGAACCTAATCGCAAGCGCTGGTTAAAAACTAAAAAGTGCTCTTTCTTACCGATCGAACGTGAATGGTATCAGGCACTGCTGTCGCGTAATTTAACCGATACCTATCGTAAACATTATCCTACCAGTAATGATAAATTCAGCTGGTTTGATTATCGCTCAAAAGGCTTTGCTGATGAGCCTAAACGCGGCCTTCGAATTGACCATATTTTAACCACCCCTGCTTTAACGGCAGCCTGCACGATGGCCGATATCAGCTACGATATCCGTGGTATGGAAAAACCATCTGATCATGCACCCATCTGGTCGGACTTTGATTTTAAGCAGCTATAAGCTACTGAAATCGTCAATTTGATAAAAATTAACCGATAAATATCCATTGTTAGCACTTTTGACATAAAAGCTTTTAAAAGCGCTAACAATAACCATAAATTTTGTGAACTTTGCTCTGCCATATCGCCGAACAAATGTTAAACTTATCGACTAAATAATTGTCATATTCATGATTTTTAACAGCAGAAGGTAAATGTACACATGAGTTTAGAACTATTATCCACCCTAGAAGCTAAGATTCAAACCACACTTGAAACAATGGAATTATTGAACTTAGAAGTTGAAGAAGAAAAGCAGAGAAATGAAGCGCTGCAGCAAGAAAATAACGCATTAAAAGAAGAAAATGCTCAGCTACAAGCTGAACGTCAAACTTGGAATGATAAAATTGTTGGCTTGGTGGATCTCTTACGCGAAGACAATACACAGAATCAGACTGGCGAATAAATATTTATTCCTCCGCCTTTAATCAGCTCAAACCAATAGGGTTTGAGCTGATTTTCGAAGCCTACTACTTGATACCTTAAGACTTTAATACTTCCAGTTGCTGCATATAATCCAACCAGGCCTTTGCACTATTGGTTGAGCTGGGCTCTTCTAGGGCTTTAGAAAAATACACTTTAGCATTCTGATATTCCTCCAACTCAAAATACGCATTTCCTTGCATCAACAGACTCAACCCTACTTTCTTGCCCGTAAGGCCAAGCTCTCTTGCTTTAGCAAAGCTTGATGCTGCAGCGTCAAATTCAGACTCATCAAACTGGAGTTGCGCACTGCGATAGTAAAGCTTAGCAGCCTCTTGCTTGCCAGTGATTTGATCACTCTCTTTTAATGAATTATTAGCAGTCTGCAGAGAAAACTCAGCGGCATCGATGAATGCGTCAATCGCTTGTTTACGCTCACGGCTTTGCAACCATGCTGATGCTAGCAGCTTCCAATTATCCTCAGTGATCTCTATTTTTTTCTTCTCAATCAGATCCTGCAATATTCTTCCGGCCCGTTCAGGCACACCTTCGGTGATTAATAGCTGGACCAAAATAATCAAACCATCTTCTTTAATCAGAATATTACGAACATTGGCGAGCTGTAATACCTTGAGAGCATCTTTAGGCTTATTCAGCATTTGATGTAACGAAGCTTGTTGCAACCAATATTCTTCTTTCGTCTCGTTCATTGCAATCAGTTGATCCAGAACCGTAATGGCCTCTGGATATTGCTTTATCTGATAATGAGCAGCCATTAGCATTTGCAACCAATTCTCTCTCGGTTGCTTCGAACGTTCAATGCCTTGCCTTAACCAGATAATAGCGTTTTTGAAATCTTGCTTAAGCTGAAAGGCTGAACCTAAAGTAATGAAAGCCATTGAGTTTGTAGAATTAACCTTTTCTTTTTCTGCCGCTTCTATTCTCCCCTGCAAAACGGTAATCGCTTCATCGACTTGACTGTCCGCCAAATAAAGCTGCGCAACGTTGGTTGCCAAAGAAACCGCCTGCCCTGCTTTCATAGCGTCAAGCGCTAAGGCTTTATTGAAATAGCTTAAGGCTTGCTTGCTATTTTCTTGGGCTAAAAATAGCTGCGCATGAATTTGATAAGTCAGGGCTAAACCAAAACCTGGGCTTAGGTTTTCTTCTAAATCCTTCAAACCTTCTTCCGCTTCAGCAAATTTACTGTCTGTTAACAGTGCCTGAATATCATTCAACGCTTGATAGGTTTTAGGCGATAACGATTGATTAGCGGCATGGGCATTAGAAGACATCAATCCCAGCGAGCTAATAAAGCTAAGCATAAGAATGGAAAGCATATGAGGCACAGAAAAAATTCGAGACACGGTATTAGCCCTTATCCAAAGTATATTCAAGGGTTTGCGTCACCGTTTGCGGCTGTGGTTTGCCATCGATGATTTGCGGTTTGAATTTGTATTTATACAAGGCGCGAATAGCCGAACGTTCGAATACACCACGAGGCTTAGCATCAATAATTTCAACGGAGTCTACTGTGCCTTGAACATTCACTTCAAGCCTAGCTTTTACAAAACCCTCAATGTTTCGACGCTTCGCCTTGTTTGGGTATTGCGCAGGCATACGAACCAAAGGAATAACATCGCCATCGCCAAAGCCCATGCCGATTTGCGCATCGCCTAATAAGCTTTTATTCGCCAAGGACAAATCCGGAGAGATATTCGGCATGCGCATTGCAATTTGCTTCATCGGTGTATTTTTCTGAGATGCTTGCTCAGGAGGCATTGGCGGTTTTTTCGGCTTAGGCGGCTCTTTTTTATCACGCTGCTTGAGACGGCTTTCGCTGTCTTGCTTCAAACGGATGAAATCAATAACCGTTTGCTCGCCCTGATTATTATTCTGCGCACCATCACTGCTCACCATGCCACTCATTACTGCAAAGATGCTGCCCGTGACAATAATAGAACAGAGGAACGCTAAAATAAGTTTCATGTTAGCTTCCAGAAATTTCGGCGGAAATAGAGATATTACTGACGCCCGCAAGACGAACCTGATCCATCACTTTTACTAACAAACCGGTATTGGAATATTCGTCTGCCTGAATAATCACCGCACCTTGTGGGTTCTCAGCTTTTAAACGTTCAATATTGGCACGCACCGCACGTACATCAATAGAGCGACGATCAATCCAGATTTCGCCATTGGGTCGAATTGCCACCAAAATATTACTGCCCTTTTGTTGCACAGCGGTTTCGGCACTAGGGCGACTCACGGTTACGCCCGACTCTTTCACAAAAGAGGTGGTAACAATGAAAAAAATCAACATGATAAAAACAATATCCAACATCGGAGTAATGTCGATATCACTGTCATCGCTTTCTGTGGCGGTATGTCGTCTTCTACTCATAAAATTTTATCCATTACCGTTCATCAGTAACTGTTTATCTGAAGCTATTTATTTGAAGACTATTAGTCTGTAATCAGAATATCGGCTAATCGTTGGTGGCCTTGCTGCGCTAATCGTTGAAAGCGCGCTTTAAAATACAAGCCTGTCAACGCAACCAATAACCCGGCCATGGTCGGCAACGTCGCTTTCGAGATACCTGCGGCCATGGCTCGAGCATTGCCCGTGCCTGTAATAGCCAATACATCAAAAACACTGATCATTCCCGTCACTGTGCCGAGCAGTCCAAGTAACGGACAAATGGCAATCAATAAAGTAATGAAGGATAACCAGGTTTGAGTTTCTAACTTAAACTGACTGATCATATAGTGTCGGATTTGGCGCGCCGTCCACGAACTGCGTTCGCCTCGATCAGCCCAGTGTTGACGATAATTTTTAATACGCCCAGGCATCGTGCGATAAAAGAACCATAAGCGTTCTAAAATCAACGTCCACAACATCACGCAGACAACTAAAATGCCATAGAGTACTGGGCCGCCACGATCAAGAAAATCAAATAGCCAAGCTAACATAATTAGTTATCTTTCTTCGTTAAGCTGTTGCGTGCTTCCATCGCGGTGGCAATCAAACCTGCCGCTTGCTCATCAAGAATCTGCACCAAACGCTTACTCTGACTGCTTACCAAGTTATGAGAAAGCAATAATGGAATCGCTGCCACCAAACCTAGCACGGTTGTTATTAGCGCTTGCGAAATACCGCCAGCCATTAACTTAGGATCACCGGTGCCGAAGTTGGTGATCGCCTGGAACGTCGCGATCATCCCCGTTACTGTGCCTAACAAGCCTAATAACGGTGCAATTGCAGCAAACAATTTAATCATCGACTGTGCTTTTTCTAACTGCGGTACTTCTTTTAAAATCGCTTCATCAATTTTCAGTTCAAGTGTTTCTAATTCTTGATGACTATTTCCAAGCACAGCTGCAGTAGCTAATACACGACCCAGAGGGTTGTTAGTATTCGGTTTATCTAAATGCTTAATTTGATCTTCTACTTTTTTACGAATAGAAAACAAACTGATTAAACGCCATGCGGCTAGCAGCAAACCAATAATTGCCAAGCCAATGATAATGTAGCCAACTAATGCACCTTGCTTAATTCGACCCAATAAATCGGGGTTGGATAATACCAATCCAAGCAATGCGCCACGAGTTGGGTCAATGCCCAGTGCGTTGAACTCTCCGGCATCTGCTTGCAGGTAATCGCTAATCAAACCCGCTTGGTCTGGCTGGCGCGCCATTGAAATCAAACGTCCAGTTTCTTCGTCAAAGCGTAAATAACCTTGATCAGTAATGGCATTGAAAGCACCGATACGAGTAACCAGTTGCTCCGCTTCACTTCCATCGTTTTGTACGACTTGAGCTTTGAACTGGCTAACTTGGCCAGTCAATGTCATTTCTTCTTGCAAGGTTAGCCACAGTGCTTGCAGCTCTTTAATGTTCGGCAGTTCTTTCGCTTGCGAAAGCTTGTCTAAATCTGCCGCGCGATTAGGTTTTTCTGCTCGGGTTAAACTGGTATGCAAAGTGCCGTTTAAATCATCGGCGACTTGGCGAACCACACCGAACATTTCACCTAGATTACCAATGCGTAACCGCAGTTGGTCTTCTTTTTGCGTCAGCGCTTTTTCATTTTTATCAAAATTGGCTTTCAAATCGTCGGCGATTTTTTGCTCCAACGTTAATTCTTTTTTTGCTTGATTCAATAATACGGTTTGATTTTGTTTATTTTGCTTAAACTTCACTTCACGCTGTTTATTAACTTCAGTTTCTTGCTGCTGAAATTGCTTAACTTGCTGCAATAAGCCTTCTAGTGTTTTAGCTTCTGATGTTTTAGCGTCAGGGGCACTGCTCTCTCCAGCACGACTTTCTTCAGCGTAAGTCGCAGGAATAAAACTTAATGTTGCTGCAATTAAAAAAGCGGAAGTCGATACTGCTGTAAATAACTTAGATGTTTTTGGTAATTTATAAGCGTTAAAAAAGTTCATATTACAGACCTCCTGTTAAGTTTGCGGTCGGGGCAATAATAGGCAAGGTCAATAATTCAGGCGCGGCTGTTTGGCGAGCAACGTCCTGTGCTTTGCGGACATCGCGTAATAATGAAGAGTCTAATGCCAGCCACTGTGAAGACGTTTTGTCCCAAGCCCAAGCGCTATCGCCTGCAAGCGTTAGGCGATATAGGGCCGTGCGACCAATGCGCAAATAATCATAAACAATATTGTCATCAGCTTTTTCACGGTAGGTTTCTAAGGTACGGCCATATTCCACTTCAATCTGAAATGCTTCTAATACACGACGGTATTTTTCCGATACGGTAATATCAGCGCGGGTCATTAGCTCGCGCAATTTGGATAAGCGTGTTGCACGCTCTTTCTGTAAAAAAGGTAAGTCGAGTTGATTGAACTGCTCTAATGAATCCAGCATCTGGCTCATTAACGGCAGAATGCCTTGCTCGGTAAATTCGATATCGCGAACTTGCTGATCGATTTTTATAATCTCAGCTTGCTGATTCTCAACAATGGCCGACATTTGCTTATTATACAGTTTGAGCTGATCGATCTCGCCATTAGTTGCGCGATAATCTTGCAACAACCCCTGGTACGCATCGTCTAGCGAATCTACTTTTTGCTGGGATTTTGCTGCTTGGCTTACGCCCTTGGCGATTCCAGAGCGGCCTTCATCCAATACTGTGGAATCGGCGGTTGCCATGCTGATACCGCTTAATAGGCTGGCTCCGATAACAGTATTTTTAACAACGTATTTAACGGTGTTTTTAACAATACTCGTAGAGAGCGTTGATCTTGCTATTAATCCGCTTACTGCCTTCTGCCAAGACAAAGTCATGAAAATCTTCCTGCATAAAATATGAAAAGTCGTTGCTAGCATTTATGAATGCAAATCTATTTCAAAATAGATTCATTCAAAACGTTAGTAACGACTTTGGGTTCGCTCTAAAAATAAACTCAATATATAGAATCAACAATACCAAATCGTGATGCGAATCATTCTAATCTAGAGTTCGATAGCATTCAATCCTAATTTCACAGCAATGTCACTTGTACCTTTGGGAGCCAGTACCGCTTTTTTGCCTTCAACACCTAATAAGTAAGTTTCCATTACACGTTTCACATCGGCCAAAGTCACCGCCAATAAACCTTGGCGATACGCTAAGCGACGCGCCGGTGTACGGCCCGACTTCATCGCATGATGTATCAGTTTTGCTTCACCTGCTGGCGAGCTAGGTCGATCCATTGAACCAATGATGCCTAAAATTGATTGCTCAACCAGGCTTTCGTCTTTGGCATCGTTCAATATCCAGTTTACCGACGCCTTGAAATCATCAAACGTACCTTCAATGCGAGGATCGCGATAAGAATAGAATTTGAAAATGCCTAAGTTCGAATCTTGGCTAGCACCTGCACCATAAGCACCACCCTGCTCACGAATTGCGGTATGCAAGAAACCATTACGTAAGATACCTGCTGCAACAGATAGCGCTGGCGCATCCGCATGCAACTGATTCACGGTTGGAAACGCCATGGCGCAATAATTAACCTGACTGTCGACCATCCAATAACTGTGCGAAGCACTGCTGGCTAATGTTTTTGCATCTGCAGGCGCAATCGTAAAAGGTGCTTCTGCATAATCTTGCTGCCAAGGAGAAACTGATTGCGCATGAGCCGCAAGTTGTTCTTTATCTTGAACCAGTAAGACTTCAGTAGGCTGTGAGACGACTTTTTTCTGCAATGCCTGCAAATCCGCGGCTAATGTTGCAGCCTGATCTTTAGACGGTTGGCCAAAACTTGCTTTCAAGCGCTGAGTTAAAGGCAAACCTGAAATATCACTCATCATCGCCGCATGTTCGGTAACCTGAGCCGCCGCAATCTGCATTGCTAAGCCATGGCCATTACCCGTAATGCCCTGCAGTCGACGCGCACTGATTTGTTCTGCTAATTCGCCCACACGTTCAGCGTCGGAAAAATCACCTTGCAACATGGTTTCACGCATTAAGTCGCTAAACGCTTGCTGATTACTGGCCAGCGCCTTACCCGAGAATGTGTAGTAAGCCAGCATTTCATTTTGCTGATTATCATCATTCATGGCTTTTGGCTTGATACTGGCGTAGCTGGAAATGCCACCACAATACGCCGCTTGCTTTTGCTGTTGTTCTAGATAGTCGCCCTTCGCACCCACTTCAGTCCAGGTGTAACCCAGCAAAGGCAACAACTGTAATTCTTGCGCATTCAGCGGCGGTAAATTAGTAATCAACTGCTGATACACTATGCCGTTGGTGCCTGTGCTATAGCTGGTGATATTACTCGTTGAAGCCGTTGATACATTAGCCGCTTTGCGCGTCGCTTCATCATCAGGTTCTGGGTATTTGATTTCAGTAGGAATATCTTCAAGCCCTACCGAAGGCAAAAGATCGCTATCGTCTTCTTGCTCTTGGCGGGCTTTTAGCGCTAATGACTGCTTAATAATGCTTTGCGCATCGTCATCACTCAGCTCAGCTTTCATTTTTGTGAGCTTCGACTTTTCTATGCGTAATTCTTCAGCGCCTAATTCACGATCAGGGCGTAAAGACAAACGGATAAAGTGACGATTGCTCAATAATAAGTCTTTAATTAAATGACCAACAAAATCCGGGTCTTTTGAATCTTCTTTTAATGCGGCCAAAGCCGGTTCAATATTAATCATCGCAACAGGATCACCATAATGTGTCGCTGCACTCATGCCACTGAAGATCAATTGCATACCATAAGGATGGCTATCACCACCGATTTCACGCTGATGGAATTCTAGCTGATGTAATACTGAATCAATCTCTTCTTGCGCAACGCCCTTTTCAGCCACGTCGTTTAATACTTCAAAAATCAATTTCTCAAATGCATCGCCGTCGCCAACATTACTGCCTTCAATACCGCACATGAAGCTCATTTCACGATTTGAATCTTCTAGGCCACACATAGGAGAAGGCGCAGAAGCAAACTCACACTTCTCTAGCGCCTTGCGTAATGGTGAAGCACTATTATCTAATAATAATGCCGATAACAGATGCGCTTCTAACTGTTCTTTCAAGTTTGCAGATTCACCCAGCAGCCATGCAATAACATGATGGGTTTTATCTTTCAGTTCATCTTCATTGTCGGTTTCAACCGCATAAGACTCTTCAACACGAATCGGCGCGGCTAAACGCTGCTCTAATGGCACCGCCCATTGCTGTTCTTGCTTGTCGAATTTCGCCAGCGCTTGCTGATCAAATTTCTCATGCATCTCCGCCACATCCATATCACCAAAGGTCATGAAAATGGCGTTGCTTGGGTGGTAATGACTGGAATAGAAAGATTTTAACTGCTCGTACGACAGATTGGTAATTTCAGACGGTTCGCCACCACTGTTGTAATGATAGGTATTGGTCGGGAATAAATGCTTGCTGATCTTCTGCCATAATTGGCTGACCGGCGAAGACATTGCACCTTTCATCTCATTGAAAACCACACCCTTGTACACAAGGTCGCTTGTAGGGTCTTCCATTTTTTCGAATTCAACACGATGGCCTTCTTGGGCAAAATCGAGTTCATCTAAGCGGGCAAAGAAAACCGCGTCGAGGTAAACACTTAATAAATTGTCAAAATCTTTGTCGTTTTGCGAAGCAAAAGGATACGCCGTCCAGTCGCTGCTGGTCATGGCATTCATAAAGGTATTCAGCGAGCGACGGGTCATCATGAAGAAGGGGTCGCGTACGGGATATTTTTCACTGCCACACAAGGCGGTATGTTCAAGAATGTGCGCTACGCCCGTACTGTCTTTTGGCATGGTTCGCAGTGCAACCATGAATACTTTTTCTTGATTGTCGGCAGCAAGATGATAATGAACGGCACCGGTCTTAGTATGCTGATAATGCTCAACGGTTAAATTAAGGGAACTCACTTCTGTACTGCTGATAAATTCAAATGCAGATTTAACCTGAGTCATATATTGCTGTGCCTCTTTATGCTGTGTTTAATGCTTATGTAAAATTGTACGCATGCTTGATATTGTGAGCTTTATGGTAAAAGCTGTATATGAGAACAAGTATCTTTGTTACAGCCTTGATAATCAATGAGTCGTTGGAAATGAGTTCTAATTTTATGCCTTTATCGCCAAAAAACCTTAAAACCATTACCGAACAGTTTCCGGTTAACGATCAATGCTTTTATTTAAATCATGCAGCGGTTGCACCTTGGCCAAGATGTACCAGCGATGCGGTACAAAAATTTGCTGAAGAAAATTGTCAAACTGGAGCCCAAGGGTATTTAACTTGGCTAAAAAAAGAACAAGATTTGCGCACTAAACTGGCAAGACTAGTAGGCAGTAAAAACCAAGACTGTGTCGCCTTGGTTAAAAATACCTCAGAAGCGTTATCGTTCGTTGCTTATGGTTTGGATTGGCAAGCTGGGGATATTATCTTAATTAGCGATGATGAATTCCCTTCCAATCGCATTGTTTGGGAATCTCTCGCGCAGAAGCATGGCGTTATTGTTAAGCAAGTTCATATATCGGTGCAAGATCCTGAAACCGAAATACTGGCAGCAATTAATGCCTCAATTGATAAACCCAAATTAATCTCAGTCAGCGCTGTCCAATATGCCTCTGGCATAAAGTTAGATCTGGCTAAATTAGGCAACGCCTGCAAAGAGAATAAGGTTTTATTCTGTGTTGATGCGATTCAAGCCGTTGGCGCAATGGAATTTAAATGCGACGAATGGAATATCGACTTTGCCATGGCTGATGGACATAAGTGGATGCTTGGGCCTGAAGGTTTAGGTTTTTTCTTTGTCAAACAACAGCACATTAAAAATCTAAACCTTTACCAATACGGCTGGCACATGATTGAAGGTGCGGGCGATTTTTCGATTAAAAACTGGCAGCCTACGGATAACGCACGTCGTTTTGAATGTGGCAGCCCTAATATGTTGGCCGGTTATGCATTAGAAGCCAGTACCGATTTATTATTGAATGTTGGCCTGGATAATGTTGCCGATACGATCGAATACAATCATAGCTTTTTGGTTGATCAGTTACAGTTGCTAGGAGCAGAAATACTGTCACCCTTAGAGAGTAAAGTACGTGCTGGGATTGTTACTTTTAGGTTTTCGGGAGTGGATTCTGCTTGGCTATATCAGCAGCTAATGAGCAACGATGTAGTCTGTGCCAATCGCGGTGGTGGTGTGCGTTTTTCACCACACTTCCATACAACGAAAGCGTGTATGGAAGGGGCTATTATAGTATTGAGCAAGGTCTTGCGTTCACGACTATAAAGATAAACGTAGGTAATGAACGAACTTCACCACTAGCGGTGAAGTTCCCCTGCTCTTTCTGGCTGATAAGTAATCTCTTTGATCTTTACTTTTATTAGACCGCCGCCTGGGCGTGGCCATTCAATTTCATCACCCTGAGAAAGCCCTAATAAGGCACTACCAACAGGGGCTAAGATAGAGATTTTCTGTCCACTTTGATCAATGTCTTTTGGGTACACAAGGGTCAGTATGAACTCCTCTTGAGTTGATTCAACAATGAAATCAACCGTTGAGTTCATTGTAATGATCGTCGCTGGCACCTCATTAGGCTCAACAATATTCGCTCGATCCAATTCTGCTTCAAGCTCTTGCGCGCCCGTAATATTCTTCGGTACGGATTCGATTAATTTGTACAGTCTGTCCGCGTCTAATGTAGATACGGTTATTGCTGGTCTTATATTCACTCTATGTCCTCAAGATTCTTAATAATTGGGTATTATCACTAACCGAACTATTGCTTTCTAATTTAACCACTAACGCTTTTTTAATTTGACGTTTAATTTCTAATGTAACTGTTTATCCAATACTAATATACAGAAATAAATCCCCTAAACCATGGTTATTATTTTGGCCGGAATTTAATTAAAAACCTTGCGGTTATAGCGCGAATTAAAAGGTAATAAATGTACCCTAAAGCCACTTGAAAACCCCTAATAGCGCCCTATCTAGAGTGAATTTTAGCGGTATAAATCGAATATGACAGAGCCAGCAACATACAAATGCCTGCGGGTATGTAAAGCGCATCGAATCTAAATTCTTGAAATGCATAAGCACCGAGCGTACCACCAATAATAAAGCCGACAATAATCAGCACAAACAATAATGCCTTTCTATTATCAAAAGCCTCACCTTTTAACTTAGCCCCCAACATAATGCCTAAATCCGTAAATATGCCCGTGACATGAGTCGTTCGAACAACCGCCCCACTGTAGGTTGTTGCCAAGGCATTTTGCAATCCACAGGCTGCTGACGCCGAATAATGCCCATACACCGAGTCTCCTGTTAAAAAGTAAACCGCAAGCACCAGCAAACCCGCTTCTAAAACCAGTAGCGCACTGTAATTACGCCCCAGCTTCAATGCACCCCCTCGCAAAAAATACCCAGAAATGGCCGCACCCATCATAAAACTCACTAAAATTAAAAACAGATAGTAAGTGTCCAGAAAAGTTGAATTGACCAACCCCGTTCCTAGCAGCGTCGCCGTGCCGGACAGATGTGAAATCGATTGATGCTTAAATCCCAGCAGGCCAATAGCATTAATAAGCCCCGCCACGAAAGCCAATATAAATGAACCGTATTCTACCCAACGGGGTAATTTTGAAATCACGTAAGTTTTCCTCGCTATAAAATGCTCGATAACTACGTTATTGAAGCGAAAGCTTGTGGCTAATAAAACCCAATACGACCGTTAAAGGCTTAAAAACGGATACAAGGTTAAGCCTAAAACAACGGTCATTCCAATCAATGTCAGCATAAATTGATTAGGGTCTTGTTTGAACTTTACGTACAGCCCCTCACTAATACTCAACCCTTGCAGCTTAGCTCTATCTTCTTGTGCATTTTCATATCGAGCTTGTTGATATTCATGCAATAACGTTTTTGCGGCAGGAAGTTGGCTATCGTCACTCAACCAAATAGCGGCCAAGCCGATGCCCCAGCGCCCCACTTCTGTCTCGTAAACAGCAAATTCATGGGCCTCGCAAAGCTCACGTACTTCTTGAATTTCATCATCTGGCACGCCGTGCAAGTTAAACAGTAATTTAGTCATAGTATTTACAGGTGTTCTTATAAAATGTGTACAAAGGATTATTAGATAATTTTTAAATAGACAGCATCAGACTTCAAGCGTCACAAACGCATGTCGTTCAGATTGATCCCTAAAGGTAAATCCGTTACGAGTCTTGCCAGTTTTCTTGTCAGTAACGCACTTCGCCATTGTGTTTCTAACGCGTCCTTTAACTTTGGTTTTAATTCCAGATTGGGCAATTCAATCAATAGCGTATCCAAATCTTGATGCTGAGTTAATAAATCGGTGGCGGTCTTGATACCCACTCCCTTAATACCAGGCAAGTAGTTGGTGGTATCTCCAGTTAAAGCCAATAAATCGACCAACTGACGGGCTTCAACAGTGTAGCGCGCACGCACTTCTTCTTCGTTGAAGAGCTGGCGATCAAAATGATTAAGTACTTGTATGCGCTGATCAACTAGTTGAAAGAAACCTTTATCGGTAGAGATAATCGTACTGCTCAGACCGTTGTACGCAGATTTAACCGCAAGGCTGGCGATTACATCATCCGCTTCCCAATGTTGAAACTCGAAACAATAAAAGCCCGCAGTTTTAAATCCTTTCTTGAATTGCGCCAACGCTTTATCTAAAGCCTCGGGCATCGGACTGCGGCCTAATTTATAATCAGGCCAAACCGCATGCCGCCAAGTTGGCTCTTTGCGCTCAAAAATAATCGCACAATGCGTTGCGTCTAAACGTTTAGCATTATCGGCAATCGTATTGATACAGCGATTCATGCACGCCTCTTCTTTATTGTCATGATCTGGCATCGCCGCATACATACGGCGAATCAGATTCATGGCATCAATGATCAGTAAGTGCATGGTCTTTCTGTGCCTGCCAAAGTTGATAGTAGTGCCCTTTTTGGGCTAATAAATCGCTGTGCTTCCCTTGTTCGACGACGATACCATCATCAACAACCACAATGTTATCGGCATCAATAATAGTCGATAGTCGATGAGCAATAATCAAACTGGTATGACCTTCTGAAACTTCTCGAATAGCCTGATTAATATTCTTTTCCGTGCGAGAGTCTAACGACGAAGTCGCTTCATCGAAGACCATAATCGCAGGGCGCTTTAATAGCATGCGAGCAATGGCTAAGCGTTGCTTTTCTCCACCCGAAAGTTTCAGTCCGCGCTCGCCCACAACGGTTTCTAAGCCTTCTGGGCATTGACCAATAAAGTAATCAAGCTGAGCCATCTTGATTACTCGTGCGACTTCCTCGTTATTTGCATCAGGGGATGCGTATAAAATATTATTTTTCAACGTATCGTTAAAGAGAATAGTATCTTGCGGCACAACCCCAATATGCTCACGCAAACTGGCCAATGAATACTGGTAGATTGATTGGTTATCAATCAAAATATCACCGCCAGTTTTATCGTAGAAGCGGAATAATAATTTCGTTAACGTCGATTTCCCCGCACCACTGCTGCCCACAACAGCAACACGTTCCCCCGCCTCTATTTTAAAACTCAACCCTTTCAAAATAGGCCGTTCGGACTGATAGTTAAACTCTAACGCTTTAAACTCTATACTGGCTTTATTGGTAGAAAGAGATTGCTCGCCAGAATCTTTAACACTGGATTCTTGTTTTAGTAACCCTAACATCTGCTCAATACTTGCCAGCGATGCTTTGACTTCGCGGTAAACAAACCCTAAAAAACTTAACGGTAAAAACAACTGAAACATAAAGGCATTCATCAAGGTGAAATCCCCCAGTGTCATCGTGCCTTGGATAACATAATAAGCTGATAAGCAAAGCATCAGTGTCATGGCAACACTAATGATGGTGGCCTGGCCTGAATTAAGGGCAAACAAGGTTAGGCGGTTTTTGCGTCGTGCTTGTTCCCAGCCCCACAAAGAATCGTCGTAATCTTTGGCTTCGCGTTCTTCTGCAGAAAAATACTTAACGGTCTCATAATTTAACAAGCTATCAAGTGCACGGGCGTGGGTTTTAGAATCCATTTTATTGGCTTCCCGCACATACATAGTACGCCACTCCGTAACGCGAGCGGTATAAACCACATAAGCCACAACGGCGACAAAAGTAATTAGCGCAAACCAAGGCGGGTAGTTATAAAGCAGCAAGCCGATAACAAGGCATAACTCAAAAATAGTGGGCAATATATTGAAAATAACAAAGCGCATTAAAAAACTAATGCCGTTGGTGCCACGCTCAATATCTCGCTGCAAAGCGCCGGTTTGACGAGACAGGTGAAAATCCAAACTTAAATGATGCAGGTGACGAAATACTTTTAACGCCATACGTCGCATAGCGCGTTCCGTTACGCGACCGAATAAAACATCGCGTATTTCACCCAGTAAAATATTTAATAACCGCGCCGCGCCATACGCCAGCAGCAAACCCAGCGGGAACCACATCCATACTTGCTCAGTCGAGATAACATTATCCCCGGTAGTCGATAATCCATCGACTAAATACTTAAGCAAAAAAGGGACGCTGACACTGGCAAGCTTGGCTCCAATCAAGCAAAACGCCGCTAATAAAACGCGACCTTTGTATTCCATTAAATACGGCCACAAAGTTTTTAACCATGCGGTATTCTTTAAACTAACTTCGGGAGCATCGCTCCATTGTGAAGATCTCATGACAGGCCTTGTTCTTACTGTGACTGTGACGCCAGCTTGGTTACACTGTGAAGATGAAAGATAAATTTTACCATAGCACACGCCATTTACCTGAGTTAATCGAACTGGAACGGCTAATTGAATCCGCCAAGGATTATATACGCCCAGCGATTATCGGCCAGATTGAGCATAAAGCGATCAAGCTGCCTTTTTATCGGCTCGAACTAGGGTCGAATGAACCTGTCGCCCCCACGCTCATTTTAGTGGGAGGCATTCATGGTATTGAGCGCATCGGCAGTCAAGTTATCTTAGCGTTTTTGCAGACGCTAATTAAGCGCTTGGCATGGGACCCTTGGATTCATGAGCAACTGCAACAAGTTCGCCTGGTCATTTATCCCATCGTCAATCCCGTGGGTATGTGGGAAAACCAACGCTGCAATGGCAACGGAGTTGACCTGATGCGGAATGCGCCGATAGATGCGGATGAAAAACCCGCTTTTTTAGTCGGTGGCCATAGAATCAGCCGACACTTACCCTGGTATCGAGGAAAAAAGAACAGCGCCATGGAAATGGAAGCTCAACTATTGGTCGATGACATAGCGAGAACCCTCAACAACCAACAGCATTGCATTAGCCTTGATTGCCATTCGGGTTTTGGCAGTCGTGATCGCATTTGGTTTCCTTACGCACGCTCTAAACAACCGTGGCCGAACATTGCCAACGCACTGGCCTTAACCAAGTTATTTGAATCGACCTACAATCATCACGATTTCTATTTATTTGAACCTCAAGCCAATAGCTATACCACTCACGGTGATCTTTGGGACTATATGTTTGATGATTTTAACCAATACAACCCAGCGGGCCAATATATTCCCTTGACCTTAGAAATGGGATCTTGGCTATGGGTTAAAAAGAACCCTCGTCATTTGTTTAATTACTCGTCGCTTTTTAATCCTATTTTGCCTCATCGCCATACAAGAATCATGCGTCGCCATCTGACCTTTTTTGAATTTTTACTGTCTGCTGTAAGGGCGATGCCGAATTGGCAGTCTTCAGAAGCCGACTTTAACCCTCTTTACCACGCAGCCCTAGATCGCTGGTATCAAAACAATGGTTAAAGTAACCGTGAGCGGTTATTATGTCGGCGTTTTACTTCTTTCTTATCTGTATATTATTTAAATTGTTAGGTTGTATTTATGCGTTTCAGAGTGACATCCAGTACTTTATTAGCTTTTTTACTTTCTGTATCAAGCATTAGCCAAGCGGACATTCAGTTAGATGCTGGCTTTGCTTCAGAATACGTACGCGATGGTATAAAACAGAGTAAGGCTAAGCCTGTTATACAGCTAGATGGAATATACACCTCACAGCTGGGGTTTTATGGCGGCGCTTGGTTATCTGGCGTAGAACGTGGATCACCTGATAGCACTCGTTTTGAACTCGATGGTTTTGCTGGTTGGTACATTCCTTTTACTTCTTTTTTAGCCGTTGATTTAGGCTATACCCGCGCGACATTTCTAGGAGATGCACAAGCTACCAAGCAGGCTTATGGTGAAGGCTTTTTCAACCTACTATTAAATGATGCAACGACTTTTGGCTACCGCCTAGCGGATGATTATATGGGATCGGGTGAATCATTACAGACACTTGAACTTGCCCATACTGTTAATTCGGGTGAATTTGGCTTTGAGTTTTCAACACGCCAATACCGTTATTTAAATACCACTGAAGACGTTAACTGGGGCAGCGAAAGCCGTGACAATTATTTTCACTTTCGCATTGGCGTTGCCCGTAATTATTTTCAACATAATCTAGGCCTGTCTCTTGAGAAAACAAATCTCTCAAGTGAATTTGATGGCAGCACTCAGATTATTTTCACTTATAGTCGAGCTTTTTCTTTTTAACTGTTTTATTTAACATCCCAAAGAAGCACTCGTTATGAATAATAAAGTAATACGTCAGGATTCAGAGTCTCACTATTACTTTTTTATTCGCGGTTTAATCCGCAGTCAATTTCACTGGCATCAATTCCCCTCCCATTTTGAACGCACTACCCAACAGCATTCTCTTAATAGCACGTCCGTATTTTTAGACATTCCCGGTAATGGTCAGCGCTTTCAACAACGCACACCGTTTTCCATTGCCGAAATGGCAGCGGATATTGAACAGCAAATACAACAGTACTTAACATCTCACACCCTACCTCCAGGCCGTAAATTACATTTAGTCGGAATATCTATGGGTGGAATGATTGCCGCTGAACTGATATCGAAGACCAAGCTTGAATTTTCCAGTGTGCACATCATAAATTCCAGCTTCGCGAATCTTTCGCCTTTCTGGCATCGAATGCGATTGCCTGCGGTTTTAAATTTAGTGAGTAATATTTGGCAAATAGAAACGCGCGAGAAAACAATTTTAAAATGGACGTCTAATAATCCATTATCATTAGCGTTAACCCCTCAATGGGTCGATGAGGCAAAACAGCACCCTCTTTCTTTGCGCAATGCCTTCGCTCAGTTATGGGCCGCTTCGCATTATTTTGTGGGTAAAAAAGGAAAGGTTAATAGCTTTATCTATTGCTGCAAAGCCGATCATTTAGTGAACTGGAAGTGTTCAGAGAAATTAGCCGATTATTGGCAGCTTCCGCTAGAGTGCGAATTAGAATCAGGGCATGATTTGCCGCTAGACAACCCTGACTGGCTGGCTGAGAAGATTATTCAGCGCAGCGTATAAACCGAAGCTGTTTCTGGATTCTCATTAAAGATAAGTACAGGGTAAAGTCCGTTCGCTAAATCAATAGACTCATTCACCGATCTATTCGCAGGAAAAAAGACCTGGCCTTGCTTAGAAACACCCGCTGGAAATACCAACAGCTCTTCGTAATAACCCTGCAAAACTGAGTCTTTGAAAATAAAAAGGGTATGGTGGGGTTCATAATCATCCCCCTTCACTCGCTCCATTCCCATAATCGTAAAGTCTTGGAAGCTACCAAAATAATAAAATGCCAAAACGTGATCGGTATAGCTATTTTTTAGCAGCTTAGGTGTGTTCTTGAATAAGTAACGCTCAGTCCATTGCGGACTGAGTTCTACTTCTGCAGCGTTACTCATGCTAACCATTAACATTAACATGAGCGCCAACAAGCTACTTAAGCTACGACTTTTTAACAAAAAACATGGACTACAAACCATCTTATGCTCTGCCACCTAAGATTTAACAGCCGAGTAATTAAGGCTGTTCTAATTTTAGTTTTGTACCCAAGTATTCTTCTAAAGCAGGCAGTTCAAATGCATCATCTTCTGAAACCAGTGCAATTGAAATCCCTTTCGTACCCGCGCGGCCCGTACGACCAATACGGTGAACGTAATCTTCTGCATCATCAGGCAGGTTGTAGTTAAATACGTGCGATACGCCATCAACGTGAATACCACGACCCGCAACATCGGTTGCCACTAATAAAGGCAATGATCCATCACGGAAACGTTCTAGCGTTTTAATACGTTTTTGCTGATTCACTTCGCCCGATAATAAACCCGCCACTAATCCGTTCTTGTTCAACTTATCGCATAAGTTCCGCGTAATATCTCGACGGTTAGCAAAGATAATGGCGCGTTCGATTTTTTCATCGCGCAAGTATTTGCACAAGATATTAAACTTCTGAGAACCCTCAACCATGAAAAACTTTTGATCGATATTATCAGTCGCCACACTCTCAGGTTCAATCGTCACTTCAACTGGCTCGTGAGTCCATTGATCAATCAATCGACGAATTTGCTCGGTAAAAGTCGCAGAGAAGAACAAGGTTTGACGATCGCCTTTTGACGGAGTCGCCCGCTCAATTCGACGCACATCAGGAATAAAGCCCATATCTAACATGCGATCCGCTTCATCCAGTACCAGAATATCAACTTCATCTAAGTAAACATCTTGGCTGCCCATAAAGTCGATTAATCGACCTGGTGTTGCCACAAGAATATCAACCACGTGATCTCGCAGTGCGCGACGCTGTTCTTCGTAATTCATGCCACCAACGATAGTGACAACCTTCAAGCCCGTATGCTCAGCCAGACCACGAGCATCTTTACCAATTTGCATAACCAGCTCACGGGTCGGTGCAACGATCAATGCCCGAGGCTCACTGGCAAAGCGTTCTTCCAATGGTTCTGTCAGTAGACGATTGATTACCGCGGTTAAAAATGCCGCCGATTTACCGGTCCCTGTTTGCGCTTGGCCTAAAATATCACGGCCTTTTAACGCGGCGGGTAACGACTGCGCTTGAATGGGCGTGCAATATTTAAAACCAGACGACTGAATACCTTGCATCAGGCTATCGGGCAACTGCATATCATGAAAGCGCGTTTGGCCCTCTACTGCTTCAACAACAAAGTCTTCTAG
>Ga0115551_1000626_pt1 | contig 23788 bp, 28 predicted proteins | sample COGITO_mtgs_1103_FD_87179 | JGI IMG/M metagenome (GOLD analysis project Ga0115551, IMG submission 87179) | Pelagic marine microbial communities from North Sea - COGITO_mtgs_110321 | ecosystem: Environmental > Aquatic > Marine > Epipelagic | place: Germany:Helgoland, sampling site Kabeltonne... | reverse complement strand
GGCTTATATATTATCGACGAAGAACACGACCTTTCTTACAAACAACAAGACGGCTTTCGTTATTCGGCCAGAGATATGCTTATAACACGTGCTAATCGCGATGAAGTACCAGCAATCCTCGGCTCAGCCACACCATCATTAGAAACGCTATATAACGTAAAAAAAGATCGTTATAAACACTTAATATTATCTACTAGAGCAGCAAATGCAAAACCGCCAACATATCGTTTACTGGATATCCGCGGTAAAAAAATGCATGGCCCATTATCACAAACGTTGGTCGATGAGATCACTGAACATCTAAATAATAAAAATCAGATATTATTATTTTTAAATCGTAGAGGATACGCAGTACATTTATTTTGCCATAGTTGTGGCTGGAAAGCTGAATGCACGCGATGTGAATTACCTTATACCTATCATAAGAATATAAACCGTCTTGTTTGCCATCATTGTGGTGTGACTAAACGGCATATTGAACAATGCCCTGATTGTAATGAACCTTTATTGCTTATGGGTCATGGAACCGAGCGAATCGAAGAAGTGCTTACAACTTTATTTCCCCAGGCGACCATTTCTAGAATTGATCGCGATACAACACGTAAGAAAAATGCCATGCATGATTATCTGGAAAGAATACAGTCTGGCGAAATTGACATAATGATTGGCACACAAATGCTTGCTAAAGGCCATCACTTTCCAAATGTCACGCTTACCGGCATAGTCGATGCTGATCGAGGCTTATTTTCAACTGACTTTCGCGCCAGTGAACGATTGGCGCAACTTTTTATGCAGGTCAGCGGTCGAACCGGCAGAGGTGTTAAAGAAGGGACTGTTGTTGTACAAACCTATCACCCTGAACACCCGCTGTTTGAACAACTTATAAAGCATGGGTATAACTATTTTTGTAATTCTCTGTTGCAAGATAGAAATCATTCCTCATTACCACCATATTCACATATGGTGTTCTTACGGACTGAGGCACATAATGCTAATGATGCAAAACACTTTATTAATGATGCCGCAATGCAACTAAACCAACTTACAAATAACAAACTATTATTATTCGGACCAATTCCTGCGCTGATTGAAAAACGTAGCGGACGCTACCGCTATCAATTAATTATCCAGTCTCAAAGTAGAAAAGCGTTGCATACCTATTTGGACCGGTGGTTAGATAAAATTGAAAGCAGCAAGAGTGCAAAAAAGGTACGTTGGTCATTAGATGTAGATCCTCAAGATATGGCTTAACTAATTATTATGAAAAAATACCATTTACTTATCGTCCTTCTGGCTTGCTTAACCTGGAGTTCAGCTTTTTCATCATCCGGTCTGGATGTAAAAATCAGTAATGAAATCGATTTTGTCGATGTTAAGCACAAAGGCAAGACCGTCCGGATTCAAAGAGAGCAATCTTCTGATAACACCATTAATCCGGACTATGCAAAAACATCCAGACAATGCCCACCATTTTGTATCCAGCCAGGAAAACTTGCTGAAGGTGTAGAAACCATTGGAGAATTAGAAATTCTGGATTATTTGGTGCGCATGACAAATGGTGACCATTCTATTTTGGTAATTGATTCGCGGACTGAAAGCTGGGTAAAGAAAGGCACTATTCCGGGTTCGTCGAATATTCCATGGACTATGTTAAAACAGGAAGCCGGTGCTGACCCATTCCAAATAGCAGACATATTAGAAAACAGATTTGGTGCGGTTAGTATTGAAGGCCTATGGGATTTTTCCAGTGCCAAAACCCTTGTCCTGTTCTGTAATGGGCAGTGGTGTGGGCAATCGCCTTCTAACATTAAAACCTTACTGCGATTTGGCTATCCAGCTCATAAACTTAAATGGTACCGCGGAGGCATGCAAAACTGGGAGAGCCTTGGTTTGACTGTCGTCAAATAAACACGTGCCCAACCTTTTCCCCCGCCATTAAAAAATAAAGCGTCTATTCGGCTATAATGAATCGAAACAAAAAGAAAGATTTACAGCCGGTTCACTTATGGCCGAACAGCCTCTACAATGTGTGACTTTTTTGAGACAGCCTAAATTGAAAAAGCAAATCCAAGAATTACTCCTCCAATCTTTAGCGGTATTAGAGTCAAAAGAAATAATACCTGCAAGTAATGATCTTGTAATTAAGATAGAAAATTCTCGTGGCTCAAAGCACGGTGATTTTGCTTCTAATATCGCAATGACATTGGCAAAAACGGCCAAGACTAATCCTCGTCAGTTAGCACAAAATATCATTGACAAACTTCCCGAGTCTGACGTGTTGGAACGAGTTGAAATTGCTGGCCCGGGGTTCATTAACTTTTTTCTAAAACAAAATGCTCATCAGGCAACGGTCATTGATATTTTAAATAAAGGCCACCAATACGGTGATTCGATTGTTGGCGCAAACACACCAACCTTAATTGAATTCGTTTCAGCAAACCCAACCGGTCCTTTACACATTGGACATGGTCGTGGCGCTGCCTATGGTGCGGCAGTTGCCAGCTTGCTTAAAAAAACAGGTTTTGATGTCAGTTGTGAATATTATATAAACGATGCCGGCCGACAGATGGATATACTCGCCATCAGTGTCTGGCTACGCTATTTACAACATAGCGGCACAGACGTCCCTTTTGCTGAGAATGCTTATCAGGGTGATTACATAACTGACATCGCTGTTAAATTACATAACGAACATGCCGGGGAATTTATACTTCCCGCTGAAAGCTTTATAGCGTTGTTTAAAGAAGAAGACCCCGAATTAAAGATCGATAGCCTAATTAAATATTGTATCGATAATCTCGGCGAAGAGAATTATCGAATTGTATTTGATGCAGGCCTAGATTCAATCCTGATCACAATTAAAAATGATCTGATCGGTTTTGGTGTTGAATTTGATAACTGGTTTTCAGAACGTTCACTAGTAGAAAGCAACACAGTAAAACAATGCATTGCAAAATTAATTAAGAATGACTGGGTCTATGAAAAAGATGGTGCCCAATGGTTTCGTTCCAGCAAGCTCGGCGATGAAAAAGATCGCGTATTAATAAGAGAAAATGGACAAGCCACCTATTTTGCATCTGATGTTGCATACCACCTTAACAAGGTAGAACGTGGTTTCGAAAAGATCATTGATGTTTGGGGTGCTGATCATCACGGCTACATTGCCAGAGTAAAGGCGTCCATGCAGGCACTTGCATTATCACCTGAGAAACTGGAGATACTATTAGTTCAGTTTGCAACGCTTTATCGCGGTAAAGAAAAGTTACAAATGTCTACACGCTCAGGAGAGTTTATTACTCTTAAGGAACTTCAAGATGAAGTTGGTAAAGATGCGGCACGCTTTTTTTATATTATGCGAAAAAGTGAGCAACATCTTGATTTTGATCTGGAACTGGCAAAATCGGAATCGAACGACAACCCCGTTTACTATATACAGTATGCCCATGCGCGAATCTGTAGTGTTTTTAGGCAATTGGCAGAAAAGGGCATTAAATATCAGCAGGCCGTAGCTTTAAAAGACGTTTCAAGCCTTAATGAACCGCATGAAATCAAGTTGCTTGCAACTCTTGCTAGATATCCCGATGTAATAGAAAATGCGGCTATTACTTATGAACCACACCAGTTAGCTTATTATCTTAGAGACCTGGCAAATGATTTTCATACTTACTACAACGCAAATCAATTTTTAGTTGAAGATGATGTGGTCAGAAATGCACGCCTAACCTTGATAGCGGCGACTAAACAAGTAATACGGAATGGGTTGTCTCTTCTAAGCGTAAGCTCTCCAGAGGTAATGTAGTGTCAAGAGATTATAAAAATATTAAACCGAAAAAACTCCCACCGCTTACGCAACGATTCAGTGGTGCACTTTCATTTCTAACAGGCCTGAGCCTGGGTTTATTTATTGCTGTAATCGTTTATTTTTATGAGCATAGTGCCTCTATCGAAAAGAATAATCTCTTGCTTGTAGATGAACCTGTCATAGATGATAAGAGTTTTGCTGATAATGAGAACGAGGATGTCGCTCAACTACCTGAACCGCAGTTTGATTTCTACAAAATATTACCGAACAAAGAGGTTAATATTTCAGAATGGGAATCAGTCGAAGAAGACACAACAAGCACACAAAAGAATGAACAACCCGTTATGTTTGTTTTACAAGTTGGCTCATTCAAGCAGTTTGGCGCCGCTGATGAAATAAAAGCCAAGCTGGCAATGATGGGCGTCACCGCAGATATTCAACGTGTGGTCATTAATGGGCAGGATGTGCGCCATCGAGTTAGAATTGGTCCTTATAAAAACACCGAAAAATTACAACAAGCACGTGACCGACTATTAGCTAATGACCTGGATTTCATGTTGCTAAAACTTAAGATGGAAGACATATAACAGGCAATCACTAACTTTCATAGTCTCTCTATGCTTTAATTGACATCTATTTATTTCAAGTCGAGAGATATCAAGTATCTCAGCAATCCCTGAAAAGATTGGGCAACAAATTGATTCCCTTCAAGAAGGCAGTTGCTTTGGTGAGATGGGCTATTTAGCGAGAGCAAAACGTTCGACATCGGTGATTGGCCGTCTTGCAGATACAACCGCTATTCTTACTCAGACCATTATGCGACCCATGGACGGTGAAAATACTGACACCAACAGTAGGCGCTTTAAGCGACGCGATAACAATTGCGAGTGCGAGTGCGAACCAATTATTAACCGGTTTAGACATAGCCAAACAAATTTCCAGCAAAAAACTAAATTAAATTATTGATACTAAAGTTGGAGCGGGTGATGGGAATCGAACCCACATTCTCAGCTTGGGAAGCTGATGTTCTGCCTTTGAACTACACCCGCAAATTGGCTTGAAATTAGGAATATATTAATGTTCAGGTCTAGAAATGCCGCTTAATACACAAGGATACATACTAGCCCAGCCTTTACTACTGGGCGAGCTTGGTAGATAACGTTTAAAGTGTGTGGCTCAAATAGTATTTTAGTGTACTATTTACACTGAAAATACGAGCTAAACCGATGATAATTCTGGAAATAAGAATATCAGCTAAAATGTATGCAATAGTTGTAGAACAAATGTAAAGAATCAAGAAGTTACTATAACTACATAAGTTTAGTTCTAAAATGTTAAAAAGGACTATAGGCCAAATCTTAAAATGGGTGACTCTAAAAAAACAGTAGTTGTAGTAGATGATAATGCTACTGTGCGAGCACTTTTTGAGCGTAGCACGGAGGATCTAACTCTCGATTTAATCAGTTTTAGCTCTGCCGAAGCGGCTATGGAATACCTTGGCGAGAATAAACCAGACCTGTTATTCCTCGACATCATCATGCCTGACAAAGATGGCTTAACCTTCTTGTCAGAATTAAGAAAATTACCACTGCATCGGGACACTGCTGTAATAATGATTACTTCGAAAGATTATGCACAGGATAGAACGGTCGCTAATGAGCTCGGGGCACTAGAATTTATCACCAAACCGATGCCAATGCGGGCGATTAGCGATATAATCACCAATCATATTAATAACGATAATCCTTATAATTAGTATTATATAACGTATGGCAAAGTCCTATCTCCGCTTTTGGGGCGTACGAGGATCGTATGCCGCACCCTTTCCAACGCATCTAAAAGTTGGGGGCAACACATCGTGTGTTGAGGTAAATGTAGATGATCATGTACTTATCTGTGATGCAGGTACCGGTATAATCCCGCTCGGCAACAGACTCGCAGCGGAAGCAAAGAACAAAGAGTTATTGATTCTTTTGACGCATTACCACTGGGACCATATCTGCGGCCTGCCATTTTTTGTGCCCGCATTTATCCCTGACTGGCATATAAATTTTTTCGGTCCAGGTGAGTCAATTCAGGAAATGAAACAAAAGCTTGATTCCCAAATGCAAGCGCCTTATTTCCCAGTTGGCACAGAAACCTGGATGGCCAAGATTAACTATGTTAATCCAAGAGAAACAAAATTAAGCCATGGCCCAATTGAGATAAGCTATTACAGTGTCCACCATCCTGGCGTTACCTATGGCTATAAAATCAAGGCGGGCAGCAAGACCATTATTTATGTCTCTGATAATGAATGTCAGTTTCTCGATAAATCGATCAAGCAAAAAATGACCGAATTCAGCGAAGAAGAACAAATAATGTTCGAGGATATGAATCGAGAAGAGTACGAATACGAATTAGAAACGATACGGGCCGCTGATATTCTCATTCATGATGCGCAATACACCCCCGAAGACTATGAAACAAAACGCGGGTGGGGTCATTCTTGTTATGTTGATGTTGTAAATTATGCGATAGATGCGGGCGTTAAAGATTTATATCTTTATCATCACGACCCTTATAATGATGACAATGCTATCGATAAGATTTATGAAAAATGCCTGGAAATACTTCAAGAACGAGACACCTCATTAAGGTGCCATATTGCGCGGGAAGGCTTGGAAATACCTCTAGATTAATAAGATCTCAATACGTAAGTCCTGTTAAATCCTCAATATAATTAATGGAAATTTTACTTAACGGTGCCCCTCATTCGATTGAACAACGCTGTACGATCGAATCTCTGATTGCGAACCTGGAGCTGGATGGTAAATTCGCAATTGAAATAAATAAGAACATTGTCCCACGAAGCGAATACCCCAGTACCCAACTACACGCGGGCGACAACATTGAAATCGTAAACGCCATCGGCGGTGGATAACTTTTCACACATCTTTTTTAAAATTAACTATGTCAAACTCAAGCACAGATGCCCTCACTCTAGCAGGCATTGATTATTCATCCAGGTTATTAGTCGGTACAGGCAAATATAAGGATATGGATGAGACAAAGAATGCCATTGAGACTAGCGGAGCACAAATTGTGACCGTGGCAATTCGTCGATCTAATATTGGACAAAATAAAAATGAGCCCAACCTCTTGGAGGTGATTTCACCTGATAAATATACCATCTTGCCCAATACTGCAGGCTGTTACGATGCCGAATCGGCCGTTAGAACTTGCAGACTAGCTAGGGAGTTATTAGATGGACATGATTTGGTAAAGTTAGAAGTCCTTGGGGATAAAAAAACATTATTCCCAGATATTCCGCAAACGCTTGAAGCAGCAAAACAGCTGACAGATGATAACTTCAAAGTTATGGTCTATACATCAGACGACCCGATTATGGCAAAAAGGTTTGAAGAAATGGGTTGTGTTGCAGTAATGCCGCTAGCAGCGCCGATCGGCTCCGGACTAGGCATTCGCAATCCATATAACATTCGCACAATTGTTGAGAATGCCAATGTCCCTATTCTGGTCGATGCCGGTGTTGGCACGGCTTCAGACGCTGCTATTGCTATGGAATTGGGCTGTGACGGAGTCTTAATGAATACCGCCATTGCAGAAGCAAAGAACCCCGTACTTATGGCAAGCGCAATGAAAAAAGCCATTGAGGCTGGTCGTGAAGCTTATTTAGCTGGAAGAATGCCTAGACGAGCTTATGCCAGTGCGTCATCACCTATCGATGGCCATTTTTTTTAAAATCTTTTATATAGAATTAATATCCTGCACACCACCACTCATTGCCCCTTGAAAGAAAATACAATAAAAAATAATACCATCCGCAGTTATGTTAAACGCGAAGGCAGATTAACTAGCTCACAGCAATATGCTATAGACAACTATTGGGATAGACATGGTGTTGATTTCAGCCCTGCTTGTCTCGTTCTGCAAGCCTTATACAAACGGCGCGCTCCGCTCATTCTGGATATTGGTGTTGGCACAGGCGACTCGACATTTAATCACGCTCAAACACATCCTGAAAATAACTACCTTGCAATAGAGGTCCATCGCCCGGGTGTTGGCCAACTATTGAATAATATTGAGTCTAATAACTTAACCAACATCAAGATTAGTAATAATGATGTTATTGATGTACTACAAAATCAGATCCCGGATCGCGCCATAAGCCAAGTATTTATTTTTTTCGCTGACCCCTGGCCCAAAACGAAACATCAGAAACGAAGACTTATTAACGATCAATTGATCGAATTAATAAAGAGAAAAATTGCAAGACATGGCCGTTTACATATAGCTACAGATTGGCAAGATTATGCTAAACACATTCAGAGACTATGCCATTCGGATCCTGAACTTATTAATTTATCGGGTAACAAATTATATTCTTCGCCAAGACCAAACTGGCGCATTAGAACACGTTATGAGGCTCGCGGATTGAGACTTAATCATAATGTCTGGGATTTTTGTTACGGATTTAATCTAAACCGTTAAAAAACAAGATCCTGAAATGAGTGAATAACATCAAACTCTGCTGTTTCCTGTTCAGGGTTTTGGCTATCGGGTTTTGCTATGGTGAACAAGTTTTTAATACCAAATTCTCTAGCGGCTCTCAATACGGTTAAGTTGTCATCAATCAATAGGGTTTCATCGAGGTTAAATGGAACCTCTAATTGTAACTTTTGCCAAAAAGACTGCTCTTCCTTTGCATGACCAATCGTATGAGCACTTATAATTCGATCAAAAAAAACATCTATCCCGGTTTTTTCTACCTTCATCTTGATTAAATCTTCATGCGCATTTGTCACCATGACTACTGAATATGCTGATTCATCAAGCCGCTTAAGAAACGTCTCTGCATGTGGACGATACTTAATTAAATGTTCAACATTCGCCTTCAGTTCTAATACGTTAAAATTTAATCGTTCAGTCCAAAAGTCCAGGCAATACCAGGAGAGTGTCCCGGCTTCTTTTGCATACCAGTCGTGTAGTTTTGCTTTAGCAAGCTCTGCACTCATATTATTCATCTCGCCCCATTTTACCGGCATATATTCCTGCCAAAAATAATTATCGAAATACAGATCGAGCAGTGTTCCATCCATATCTAGCAATACCGTTTTAATGGGTTTCCAATCAATGTTAGCTTTCATGTTATTTCAAGACAGGTAGAATGAGTTACAGAAGTGACAAGGATAACAAAGCAGACCGAATGAATGAAATTAAACATCAAGAACTAGAAGAACTTACTTCTGAAATTTTGAAGATTTCCTGTCTGGCCGGAGACAGGATATTGGAAATCTATGAAACAGATTTTTCAGTAGAAAATAAAAGTGATAACTCCCCTCTGACTGCAGCTGACATGGCGGCACATAATACGATTTGTGAGCAATTAACAAAATTAACACCTTCCATCCCAATACTGTCCGAAGAATCATCACATATTAATTTTAGCGACCGTCAAAAATGGAACCAATACTGGCTAGTTGATCCCCTCGATGGAACTCGTGAATTTATAAAGCGTAATGGCGAATTTACGGTAAATATTGCCTTGATAGAAAATCATTGCTCAATTATGGGCGTCATCCACATTCCCGTAACGGGCATCAGTTACACTGCTGCAATCAATAATGGCGCCTATAAATATGAAGCGAATGGAAATAAAACACGAATTTTTATAAGACAAACTATCGATGACGCTATAACCATTGCCGGTAGTCGTTCTCATGGCAATGAACAATTACAGGCCTTTATTAATAGCTTACCAAACCCAGAGGTATTGTCGGTCGGGAGTTCAATAAAATTCTGCCTTGTTGCGGAAGGAACAGCCGATATATATCCACGATTTGGCCTTACCTCCGAGTGGGACACAGCTGCGGCGCAAGCTATTGTTGAAGAGGCCGGTGGAATGGTAATCGATACAGATTACAAACGCCTTGAATATAACACCAAAGAGTCCTTGCTAAACCCTCCATTCCTCGTGATTGCAGATAAAGAATTTGATTGGCAACAATATATCTAGTTACTAGTTTAAGCCGGCATTATTAACACATTAAAAACGACCTGAAACTCTGGCAGCTAACTGGAGACCAAATCATTTCCGCAATTATCCGTTATATTTAAAGATATAATGCAGAAAAACTCGAACTGAATCATTGAGTAACTGAAAACTAACACCGAAACTACGCCGAAATTCTGAGAGGTCACCAAATCACCCGGCTCAGTGAAATTAAGTATACATTTTAGCGATAATGGTTAATATAAATTGATGCCTATAGAATTTAATCACACCAGCAGCAATAAATATCATTCTATGAGAAACATACTATTTGTTTTTCCAGCACCTTCTTATGCATAGGAGCTAATGTGAAAAAGTTCTTTATCTATTTCGGGCTAGGACTCATTGTTGCGGCAATAGTCATCTCCATATATGTCTTCATTCCATCACAATTTGAAGTCTTTGATAACAAACTCCGAGACATGCTCTTCATCAACCGTGGCACCATTGAGCCAACTGGACATGTTGTAATTGTCGATATCGACGAACGTTCAATCAAGGAGATCGGTCAGTTCCCTTGGAAACGCAACGACGTAGCCAAGATGATTAATAATTTAGGTAAAGCAGGAGCTGTCGCAATAGGGTTCGATATCATGTTTCCGGAACCTGATAAATCATCCCCGCATCGCGTTATATCTGAGCTTGGTATCGAAGATATCGTGCCTAAGGATAAACAGATCAACTATGATGAATTGTTGGCTTCTGCTGTAGCGAAAACACCTACTATCCTGGGGTACACGTTTGATTTTGATGGGAGAGAAATTCATAAGCACAAAAAGGCTCCAAAAATCACAGCAACCTTTATCAGAAGAAACAAAGGGGAGCAAGAATATATTCCGGAAGCTGATGGCGTCATTACCAATATTCCAATAATCCAGAATGCCTCAAGCACCAGTGGCTTCTTTAATGTCCGGCCTGATAGCGATGGCGTAATCCGTTCTGTTCCACTTGCACTTACATATGATTCCAATGTCTACCCATCTCTTGCTCTGGAACTCGCTCGTATGGCTTTCGAAGAAGAGCGTATTGAGATCATTTATGATGCATTCGGCGTGCGCTTAATTAATCTTGGTGAGCGAGAAATACCAACTGATAAATATGGTCGAATTGCAGTTAACTTCAGAGGCCCGTCTTCTACCTTTAACTACATCTCCGCGGTTGATATCATCAGAGGAGACTTCAAGCCAGCTGATATAGAAGGCAAGATTATACTTATCGGCACCTCGGCTGCGGGTCTTCTTGATTTAAGAATCATGCCTTATGATGCTGTTTACCCAGGAGTAGAAGTCCATGCAAATGTAGTTGACAACATCATTGCCGGCGATTTCCTTCATATCCCCGCTGCTATAGCACCTGGAATTAATATCACCATCATTCTTATTCTGGCAATTTTTGTTGTCATGACTATTGGATACAGTAGCGCATTGGCTCTCCCATTTATCATTGCTGTTACAGCATTTTTACTGCTCTACTTCATTAACTATCTACTCTTCACTGAGGGAATTATCCTAAGTATTTTCTATCCACTCTTCACTCTGATAATTGGCGCATTGGCATCAATTATTACTGGCTATTTCTTTGAAACTAAACAAAAGAACCTTATCAGAGGTAAGTTTGCCTCTAAAGTTTCCCCACAAGTCATGGAAGACATCATCAAAAATGCTGCTAGTGGTGAGAATGCTTTCATCGCCAAGGAACATGAGATTTCCGTTACCTTCTCTGATGTTCGTAACTTCACCAATATTTCTGAAGCAGCAGGTGATGCTAATACGTTGATTCAGTTTTTAAATCAATATATGGATGACATGACAAGAATCATCACAAAGTATGAAGGGACCGTCGACAAGTTTATTGGTGATGCGATCATGTCATACTGGAATGCCCCTGCGATCGTTAAAAACCATGCAGAAAAGTCGGTTGACGCAACACTTGACCAGATACATGCTGTTGCACCTCTCAATGTAAAAGTTAAAAAAGATCAACGTTTCACTAATATCTGCAAGATGGCAGAAGACATGGGGGTTGAACCCATTGAGATAGGCATCGGCATCAACACAGGTATCGCAACGGTTGGCGAAATGGGTAGCAGTGGACGTAGTGACTATACCGCGATTGGAGACCCTATCAATTTGGGCGCACGTCTTGAGACACTCTGTAAATATTATAACTCAATGTGCAATATATCTAGTCATACCAAAGAACGCATCCCACAAAATAAATATATCTTTAGATTTCTAGATCTCGTTACCGTTAAGGGACAGTCGGTTCCTGTTGAGATATGGCAAATAATCGACTATGCAGATCTATCTAAGACCCAATGGGAGACGCCACTCTATTTGTCACGTTCAGTTTCATATGATGTAGATATTGAAGGTAATACGGTTATCTCGAGTCTTGATGGCGGTATAAGTGGCGCGGTAGAAAAACAACGACTATTAGATGAGCTAGAATATTACAATAACGGCATCAAGGCTTATAAAGAAGCAAAGTTTGAAGATGCATTAAAGATCTTCAGGGGTATTCAGGACAACTGGCCTGATAAGACCAATAAAAATATATACAACATCTATATTGAGCGATGTGAACACTATATTGAAGAACCTCCTGGTGACGACTTTAATGGAGTCTTCGTACATAAGACGAAGGGTTAGAGAAAAAATTCACAGTTTTTCTCTGGAAGGTAAGGTTTCTTATGGCATTAGTTAAAGCTGAATAATATCTGGGTGTTTTGTTTTTTTCAGATACGAGGCCAATATACGATAAGTATCGATATCAAACATCAAATTATTGTCTTCAAACAATTCTAGTTGCTCAAGTTGAGTTTCATGTTGAATCGTACCTAGATAACACCAATGATCAAACAAATGGACATCGGTTTTTTTCCTGTCTGCACTGATCTCACGTATACCTATACGCCCTTTGTAAGGCCATGCTTGGTTACGCAGTGGCATGAGGGCTTGCATTAGACGGATGCGATGCTGCATTTCCGATTCCTGCCCTATACATGCGCCTCGACATCTTTTTAGCTGATAAGCGAAACATTTACCTTTGCCAGTTTCAAGCCCCAATAACTTTTCACAAAGTTGATGCTCTTTTGCTAACTGCGATAATTTTTCTTTTGCTTTTTTACTAGTCTTGAACAAACCAAAATGTTTATCGATTTTTTGAAGATCCATAGTTTTTGCTGTACTTATAGTAGGTAATGAATACTCATCGTCTATATCCCAGTAAATTGTGATAAGCCTGTCATAACGACGCAATCGATAGTTATAAACAGGTAGTTCTTTCTTAATCAACTTCGCCTCCAGCAGCAGAGCACCCAGTTCCCCCGCAGTTTCGATACAATCAATTGAAGCAATATTCTGACTTATTTTCATCTCTTTAGTATGTTGATAATCACTGGAAAAATGTGACAGCACGCGTTCCCGCATGCGAACACTTTTACCTACATATAACAACACACCTTTCTTATCATAAAACTGATAAACACCTGAATCACTTGGTACATTGTCGATCTGCTCCTCGGATAGTAGAGATGGCAGGCTAGGTTTCTTAAGTAATTGGGTAATGACGTTGTCCACATCTTCGGCATCTAGTTGTGAGTAAAGAGCACACATAAAATCAAACAGCACTCGGGCGTCACCACAAGCCCTATGTCTGCCACTGCATATGAGGCCATGTCTGTGCATGATGCTATCAAGGTTATGACGCTGTTGATCAGGAAACAAGGTTCTGGATAGCTTCATTGTGCATAAAACAGATGCTTTAAACTTCACGCCACAGCGCTTGAACTCATTCTTGATAAATCCATAATCAAATCTCGCGTTGTGTGCAATAAAAACGAAGCCCGATAAACGCTCCAGGACTTCTTTACTGACTTTTTCGAAGGTCGGCGCAACACTGACCATGTCATTGTTGATGCCGGTCAGATGCTGAATATGTTCAGATATCCAGGTTTCCGGATTAATAAGTGTTTGCCACTCAGAGACAAGTTTGCCGTCTTTCATTGTCAGGATAGCGAGTTCAATAATGCGGTCTCGAGTAGCATTGCCCCCCGTCGTTTCTATGTCAACAAATGCGATATCCTTGGCAAACATTCTCAGAGCTATGTTTTTATAATTTCTATAACGTAACCAAATGGTTCATCAATATAGATAGCAGCGGCACCATCATGATGCGGGGTTAAGTCACCGTATTTTTCTGCATCTTCATACTGTACTGCCAAATGGGGCGGGTGTTGTCCAGCTATTACAACAGCCAGAGAAATATTTTCAAATTTCAACATGGCTCAAGTTGCAACCTGATATATCACATCGATGTCGAATTGCTTTTGATTCCAGCCTAGAGCTGACTTAACGTTATCAAATTGTAATGCGATGTGATGTATTTTATTCATAGTTATACCAAAGTTAAATGGTTAGTGTAATGTTTTCAAGATTTGTAAAACTACCTCTAATAGGTTCAGTTATAGCCAGGATCTGACTTCGCATTTGAATTGACGATAATCAACACCGAATTTCTTTTCCAGTATTTTTTTCTTCAAATATAAATAAAGATTGAACTATCCAGATAAAGAATGGAATAAACAAGAAGGGAATTAAAGAACCAAGAATAATAGCTATAATAGATAGTACCATCAGCATACTCAGGCACATTGGGTTTCGAGTTACCTTATAGAACCCACCTCGCATAAGACTTGTTGTCTCTTCGAAAGGTTTTGCGATGTGCCTGCTTTCTTAAATAGCATTGCTGACCAGAATAAAAAAAGATACCGATTATGATCAAAGGGATTCTAAACCATGTGTAGGGAGGAGCAATTAATTGTATAACCGGAAAATAGCAGTGAGAGCCAATAATTAAGAACGGCGTTATGAGAAAACAAACAGGCGGTTTAATGTTTTGATTAAAATGATTTATATTATTTATTAAAGGCTATTATATCACCAGCCCATAGTCCCCGGTTCGCCCTTGAACGGACCAACCAAATTGGACGTCACCCAGCCGCCGTAAAAATTGCCTGGTTGTGGCGTAACTTTTTCATCATCCACATAGCAGGCATCCATAACATGTGCATAAAAAGCGACATGGTCCTTCAAAGCAATAAATCTAGTACTTGGTTTATGGTAAGCCCAGGCAACATGAGTAAGTTCTCGGTTATTCGAAACTATATCGAAATAGTTTGCGATGCCTTTCCATTCACAAAAACTATTGTCGCTGGTTTCCTTTAGTTTTTGCATATCAATATCGGCTGGTGGTAGGTAATAGGTAGGGGGATGACTGGTTTCGAGTATACATAAGGCGGTTTTAGTATCAGCCAATACCTCTCCATTAAGTATGATATGAACACGTTTATCACAATGTCGCAGTGCTGGAGGTCGAGGATAGTCCCAGACTGATTCCTGTCCGGGACCGACTTTTTCTTTTTTTATAAATACCATCTGACTATCTCCAAAAAAATGATAAAGTGCTACAGCATAAGAATCATGGTTAGCTTAAAAAAGTTCTAATAGCTGATTAGACGAATCTTTACTTACGTTACGCATTACTTCTATAAATTTTGTATAGATAAGCATATATCGGACAGTCTTATTTCAATTTCAGTTCCGTATACATCTATTTCAATGATAATAATAAAAGCATCTAGACGATTAGTTAACTTGATTTAACTTTAATCTTATCGATTTAAATAAATATGATGCTATGAACTTTTTCTAGCTCAAAAATCATATAATGTATGAAATTTTTTTTATTTACGGTCTCCATTACAATTACGATTGATAGTTTGGCTCATGATGCTGAGATCATAATGCGCGATCTCATCTGGCAAAAGCGTGTTCTATTGGTATTCACACCTGATAGCATTAACATAAATTACCAGTGACAATATATAATACTGACGAAAATAGCAGCAGGCATGGAGGAGCGAGAAATGACGGCCATATGCGCCATGTCGGATGGTAAGCTCTTGATAGATAATAACGAGCAGTCACTGACAGCTGATGATTTCTATCAACGCTTTGTCGTAGCCGGGAAACAATTCAGCGTTATGCTTGTTGGTAAAGACGGCAAGGTTAAACTGGACAGGCATAAACCGGTATTTACTAAAGAATTGTTTGCACTGATAGATGCAATGCCAATGCGCCAGCACGAGATGCAGCAGGATGATTGAACTTGAAAAAATATTTACCAATCGTAAACTGCTTGTAAAGCATGTGAGCGAAATTAGTCCTTGGCTACAAGACAGTAATGCCAGCTCGATTACGGGTGGCATTAGCCAGGCTGAACGACAGTTGCAGGATATCGATCCGATTGAATATTGCCGTACACGCAATTTCCTTAACGGCAAGGTAACCAAACTATCACCGTATATTCGCCATGGCATGTTGACCCTCGACCGTGTACGTAACGAGGCGCTGTCGCTATGCAAGGATCCGCAACAGATTGAAAAATTTATTCAGGAGCTCGCATGGCGCGACTACTGGCAGCGCATTTACCAGCGACACCCCACGCATATCTGGGACGATATTGAGTCTTATAAGACGGGTTTCCAGGCTGATGAATACGAAGATGAGTTATCGGCAGATATTGCAACGGCAAATACGGGTGTCGCCTGTATTGACCAGTTCATCGAAACGCTATTGCGAACCGGTTATATGCATAATCATACCCGTATGTATGTGGCTGCCTATATCGTACACTGGCGTAGGATAAAGTGGCAGGCTGGAGCCAAATGGTTTTTACATCACCTAATAGATGGCGATCCCGCCAGTAATAACTTCTCCTGGCAATGGGTGGCCAGTACCTTTAGCAACAAACCGTACATATTCAATTTGGATAACGTGCGCAAGTATGCGCACGCAGAAATCAACACAAACTCCAGCGAAAATGCAGTGCTGGATGCCAGTTATGAAATTCTGACTCTTAATCTGTTTCCAAATAAAGGAACGGAACAATGACAGCGCTGGTCTGGCTTCATGAGGATGCCTTACGCCATGACCACCCAGTATATACAGCAGCTGGCGAAGATGTCATTAGCTGCTTTTTCTGGGATGAAGATTATCTGCAGAAAATGGACTACGGCTTTAAGCGACTGGTCTTCATCTATGAAACCCTATGCGAACTGCCGGTGACTATCATCCATGACTCAACCGTAGAGGGTCTGATCAGACTCGCAGAAAATCAGAGCTGCGAAACAATTTATATCCCGGCAACGCCAAATCCGCTATTGCAAGAAATAATCGTTGAACTGGAACATCGCTTGCTCGTCGTCATCGTTGAAGATACTCCCTTTGTGTCTCTGACCAAAGATTTGGATATGAAGCGTTTCTTTCGTTACTGGAACAAGGCTAAAAAGCTGGCGATGCAACCCTCCGACTCCTGACACATAGGATTGTACTTAAGCAAAGCGATACTTAAACTGGACTTATGAAACGAATAGCTATTATCGGTGCTGGAATGGCCGGCCTGACTCTCGCCAATGAACTCAAGGCTGTCGCCGACGTACAGGTCTATGAAAAATCAAAAGGCTATGGCGGACGCATGGCGACCCGCTGCAGAAACAACTATCAGTTTGATCATGGCGCACAATTCTTTATCGCCAAGACCCCGGCTTTCAAGGAATTCCTACAACCTTTTATCCAGCAAGACGTGGTAGCACGTTGGGATGCCCGTTTCGTTGAATTAACCGGGAATGAGGTGACTTATCGCTGGACATGGACTGATGAAGTGCCTCATTACGTCGCAGCATCTTCTATGAGTACGCTTGGTAAGGCCATGGCAAAAGATTTGCCCGTGCAGTTGGGGACGCATGTTAATGAAATAAAAAAAAACGGACAGCAATGGCAACTGACTGACAGTGAAGGAAAGGTACTCGGCAGTTATGAGTGGGTCATATTGGCAATCCCAGCCAAACAGGTTATTGAACTGGTCCCGGATGAATACGAATTTTGCAAAGAGGTCGCAGAAAAAAACATGACCGCATGCTATTCATTGATGCTTGGCTTTAAAGAAGCACTGCCATTGGAGTGGGATGCGGCACTGGTTAAAGAGACTGACATTAGCTGGGTATGTAATAATCACAGCAAACCCGGCCGCGCCAGTCACTATTCGCTCCTGATCCATTCTACGAATCAATGGGCCGAAGAAAATATTGAGCTGGATAATGAAGCAGTAACAAAATTTCTCATACAGGAAACCAGTGCTGTCATTGAACAGGATGTGTCGGTTGCAGAGCATATTGATATGCATCGCTGGCGCTATGCGAATATCCAAAAACAGTATGGTGACAGATCTTTCATCGATAATAGCAACAGGCTCGCAGCTATTGGTGACTGGTGTATTAAAGGCCGGGTTGAATCAGCCTTTCTTAGCGGACTGGATGGAGCAACAAAATTAAAACAACTACTCTGAACAAGAAATTAACATCGATTGCGAAACAAAATTAGGCCTTCTTGTTATAAATTGTCAGACAGAGGCCTTAAAACGACTTTATATCGATGGGAAATAGTAAAAAATTGATCGGCTTATCTAAAAACCAATCTATGAAAGAATGATGGTGGCCAGGGACAGAATCGAACTGCCGACACGAGGATTTTCAGTCGAAGACACGACTAGACCCCAGGCCTACTAACCCTAAGAATTTGATCACTTTTCCCTACCCCTGAAAATTCCCCTGCACTCTGACCGAAGCGATCCCGAAATATGCCCGAAGAATTTCCCGAAAAATCCTAATTTGTACCCGAAAAATTCGATCTGAATCATCGAGTTACTGAAATCGGCAACCGAAACTGGGCCGAAATTCTGAGAGACCTCCAGATTGCCACTCTCTGAGATTTTTGGGTCGTGGGATGGCATCGATATCCCCCTCCGGAGACCGACTCAAGACTTGCCAGAGTGGGCGAGAGGGGAGCTTTTTGAGTTGAAGTTAGGAGGGATTTACTACTCTAACTCTAGTGGATCTACAAGAATCAACCATTTACTTTGCCCATCACAATTTTCTAAACCATGTAATATTTTTTGAAATACAGACGAATCCTCAGATGCTTTTAAAAGAGCTTTTTTATTTCTGATGGCAATACTGCCTACCATTGGCACAAAACCATCGGGTATAGGATTTGGAGTTTGCGTGTACTGAGTAAACAATATATCTGTACCCTCTGGACGATGGCTTCTAATATGCTCAGCAATATCATATTCACGATCTAAACATGCTATTGCCCATGGAGCTGTTTCTTTACTGAACGGTAACTTCATAAAGTACCACGCGGGATCTTGTCCATACGGCTCAAGAATTGGCTCTAACATCTCTTCAGCTTCATCTGGAATAGCGAACATCACATCTTCGTCTTGGATATAAGGACCACCATCTAAACTCATGGATGAAGTAACAATTGCATACTCAAAACACTTCAATATACAGGCTCCTGCTAAAACATATTCTATAAAGTATCCAAAGAAGTTAACTATAATGATTTACTAATGAAGCGATAAATTATCATTCCCTTGGTCTTGTTCAAATTCAAATAGGTCTCTTACCATTTCTTCTGCTTGAACTGAAATAATCTCAAGGTCATCCTTACTCAACGCAGTGCGCCATTTTTTTGCATGGTCGATATATCGTTCTATATTGCCACCTTCTAAAACAAAGTTGAGGTTCCCTATCACTAATTTTGCAAAGTCATATACAACTTTTACTTCTTCTTTGCCGAGGGCTTTACTTGGTGGAACAAATGTATTCTTTTGAGTCAACTGGGAATAAAATCCTGCTTGTTTCATTCTATCTAAACCACAAAAATCATTTTCACCAATTAATTCTAAAACATTATTGCCACTTATTTTCATATTATTTATACCAATAGCTAGTGCCTTGGCATAAGCTTTAACACTATCATAACGAGGATCGCAAGAAGCATAATTATATATAAGCATTGAAATTAAACTTAACGCGGATAATTTAGTTCTATGACTTTTGAGAGATTTCGAAAATGCTTCTGCTTTGTGGTCTTTTGGCTTGGAAAGAATAAGTCCGTCTATGCAAAAAAGTTTACCTACTTCTTCCAATGCTAGGACACTCAAAGATAATCCCTGTGCATGATGTCCTTTATCAATCAAGATCTCAGCTCCGCTTAGAAGCTCTTGTGCGTTTTTCCAGGATGCACGGATTGCTTCCTCTATGAAATCAAGATTATTTCTATAATTTAATTTTGTCATTTTTAAGATCTTGGAAAACGGCCAAGTCTATCCCACGGCAATATTGAGCATAACGATGCTTTATCACGTGGATCTAAAATCCTAATCTCATCTAGCATGTTATTTCCATGTCCGTAATGGCATGAACTGCATGAAATAACACAATTATCTTGTACAAACTCACCACCTCTTTTAAGTGGAATTAAAAAATCAACATTTAGCTCCATAATAGAAAATGCCGCATGCTTATTTTCGTTTTCCCAATTTATTAGATCAGGATAAACCTTGTTGATTTCTTTTATCATCCACGAAACTACAACGGGTATTCCACAATACTTGCAGTAACCACCATCTCGCATAATTATTGTTGCCCGAAAATGATCTGGGACTCTTTCATTTGGCTGCGTATAACTTAATGGAGCATTCGGGGGAACATCAAAAAAAAGCGGTGCATCTTTTATTTCAACCTTTTCAATGTATTGACTATTTTCATCTGTTATCGAACGACCCCACTCTCTTATCTCAGGCATATCAGCCATTCTTATTAGCTCTTTAGCTAATTTTATATTGCCTGCTATGTGCGACGAAACCGCAGCATCTAAATAGCGCGCGGCATCAAAGATCTCTGGAATAGGATCACGTATGCAAGATCTAAATTTATTAATTTCTTTCGTCATTATTACGCTACTTCTCATCTTTATTTGGAATTCTATGTGGCAAACCTTTCTCTTTACGGTCTCTCATTATCTGCCATTCATAGAATTCACGGCCTATCTTGTCTTTTTCCACTTTATGGTAATCTAAATTAATAGCATTAATTCTTACTGCATTTTGAATAAAATATATATCACCTTCATTAGGAGATGCCTTAGCTGCACACCATTGTGACCTAGAGATACAAAATGCTGCAAAATCCGCCAATTGAATTTCTGGCCTTTTATGTGATGCAATAAAGTGTAATTGAGCATTCTTAAAAGTTTCAGACCAACTATGAATTTCAATAACCGCATTGTCTTTTGCCAAACCTTCGTCTACGAATGCTGGTAAAGCTTGAGGAAAATGCTTCGCATACTCAAGCATGAATTTATTAATTCTAAAACATAATATCTGCAAGCCCATTTTTTTGATGTCTTTATTGTCCCACCAAACATCCTTTTTAGATTTTGGTATTGACCATTCGCTTAGAAGCTCTTTAGTACAGGTTTGGTATAAGACTGGAAAATAAAAAGTTTCAAACAACTGAAACATCAATTCAAAAATTTCTATTCTTTTTTTCAAGGTCTCGTTTTTATATGCACCTCGCCCTGAATATATGTCAGTGAAATGCAGTTCCGTTACACCGTATTCCTTTGCGACCCCTTCAGTAAATATTTTTAATGCATCGCTTACGTTTTGAGCAGAATCATCTGGAACAACTACGCCAGCCCATGAACACCTGGACTCTGGAAGAGCCCAAGTTTCAGAATCTACGCCAGGAGTAGCAGCGTCATCAATGTTTATTGATCCATCCATATTATTTATTTGTGTAGATTTAATATAATAATTTTTAATTTAGTCATGTTTTCATATTGCTATATTTCAATGCCAACAACCAAGTTGCCTTACAATCTTGCTCATTATAACTAAGCAAGTCTCGTACATATTGCTTTTCTTTATCATCCCAATTGGACCACCTTCTAGACCGCTGTGAACATGTGTCGATTTTCCTGCATGCTTCTGCAGGACCAGGATTAAAAGAAGAAATTTGCTGTCTTTCCGGATAAAACGCTTTTAAATATTGATTCAGTTTTTTATCGATAGATTCATCTAACTCAATATTTCGTCTGTTTTTTATGCTTCGTAATTCAGGCAAGAGATTAAATCCTACTTTTTCAAAACTATCATATAGTTCAGGCAAGTATTTTTCTATAACACCTCGTTCATGATCAGACCAAAATACGATGCATGATTGTTTATCATTTGCTTCATCAATCATCATATTTATAGCTTTATCAAATTCTTCAATACTTCCTTTGCCAGACGATCCATTTTTTGGTGCTATCCATTGAGAATTAAAAAATATCGCTTCATAACTTCCAGCTTTGCCATTTTCGTTAGGACGAAACAAACCGGCCATATGTGGTAATGGACAATCATTCTCTTGAGTCCTGCCTGTTCCTTCAAAGTCTAAATAAATAGACTGCCTACAATTATCTTTATTCAGTTCCATAGATTTTTAACAAAGTAGCACGCATATTTAATTTCGTGAAAAATAATATCTTATTAGAAAATAGATATTCAAGTTACCCATCACAACCCGTCAAGCAATCTGCGAAGCGGGTTTTTCTTTTTCTACAATAGGAGTTTTAAATGCTCACATTCAAATCACTCTCAGACCTCTCCAAGCTCGATCCTCAGAATCCAGCTTACCCCATCATCAAAGACCTCGTCCAACGTCTCTGCGTCGATATCCCGAAAGAACACTTCAAGTATGACCCTGAAGCAGATGGATGGATTAACCTCGTCGAGCCAATAGATATGGACCGAGTCATCACGGAAATATGGGATAACTCGACCTTACTAGATGTGCAGTGGGAAGGCGTGATGTATCAAGATGACCATTACATAGGGATATTTCTAGCTGATAACGAAAAAGGCTTTGTCTTTGTCATACCCGATCAAGACTGGCTCACCGATGAACTCCGAGACATCCTAGAGGAACATCTCGACCCCTAAACATCTTCCCTGCTTCCCCTTCTCTTTCGTAACACAACACACAAATAATAGGAGTAACAAAATGAAGAAACCTTCATCTGAAAACATTCGTGTTCTCAAAACAGATACCTGCCCAACAATTTCCAACAAAGGAAAACTGACTTATCAACTTGGCTGTTCACCCAAAGAAGAATTATTCATCCGTGTTACTGACAATACAGGTGGTGGCTTCTTCTCAAATGAATGGATTGCCTGGAATGATATACAAGTTACTTTGAAGAAACGGCCAAAGCACACGCCACTAACTTCAGTGTTCTTGATTCCACTCTTTTCCGGAAAAAGCTCAAACACATCTGCTTTTGTTCTTGCTGCCATGCGTGATCTCAACCTTGTCCAGCCAATGAAAGATAAGAAGCGCTGCCATGAGTTACTTGACACAAAGATGTTTCTTGAAGAAATGAAAGACATGATGTCGTCTAACGTTTCTCGTAACGTGGCAAAGAAACGTGCAGCAGTAAAGAAAGCAGCCACAAACAAAGTCACAAAGAAAACTTCCTCCCGCAAGAAGAAAACTGTTACAAAAAAGTAACCCCATCCGTTACAGGGTTCTTTTTTCCCTTCTACATCTTCGTAATCTCTCAGTAACTCGATCAAAGCTAAGACCTTTTCTTAGTTCTCTATGTACTCTGCTTCTAATCAGAAGCTATACCGATGATCACAAACATGATCATTTTCATCCACTTACACAACAAGCTACCTACTCATGGAAACGCTAATACTCGCCATTCTTTTTATTTGTTCTTTGTTCTTAAAAACAACCACGATGATTGTACTCGTAGTGGGAATCGCAATCGCATATACGCACCCTTTCTACATGCTTACCGCACTTACTTTTTACGCAATCGTCATGTTCATTTTCAAACAATTGTACGTCGTCAAAACCTTTTGGACAAAGAGCTGTATAAGCTAAGAGACAGTTCTGTTCATCGGGTTAGTTAATATGTTGTTTATCGTAATGCATTTGTCGTCTCATCGCTAACGTGTTTTGT